>ENA-OPCK01000117-OPCK01000117.1-human-gut-metagenome-genome-assembly--contig:-NODE-117-length-47336-cov-6.727671_pt1 | contig 47336 bp, 36 predicted proteins | sample MGYA00241249_ERZ501478 | MGnify/ENA primary metagenome ERZ501478 (study PRJEB25962, sample SAMEA2042629) | human gut metagenome | biome: human gut; feature: human-associated habitat; material: faeces...
CGCTCTTTTATCGCACTGCCTAAAGAAATAACATCTAATATTTTCATAAATCCTCCAAAGCAATACTCGCTTTATTATTAGCACTTAAAACAAGCCGTACGGCTATAAAACAACCATAACTTTCAAAATCAAGCCGTACGGCTATTTTCTTACTTAAAAGTATAAATCAAGCCGTACGGCTTTGTCAATAAAATAATAATATGCTTATTCCTCTTTAACAACATAACGCCAAACGCAAAAAGCCTGAGCAAATGCCCAGGCTTTTGTTAATAGCTTATTATTTTTCAAACGGGAATTTGTACTGAGTCAGGCCCAACTCATCTCTGAGCTGAATGAATTCCTTCTGGATGGATTCGCCAACCGGTACGCCCTTGTCTTTTCTGTCCAGCCAAGCCATGTATTCCTTCTCGCCGGCAGTGTAAATGCGTTCCTGACCGGGAGCCTTGGTGGAATTGCGCAGACCACGGCAGATATCGCCGGCAGTTTTCTTGAAGGTGTCAACGCCCATGAAGAATGCAGGGTTGATAACGAAGAAGAAGTGACCCAGATGATACATAGCATTGTTGCCGTTTTCATCCTTGCCGGACAGCGCCTTCATGAAAGGACCGCCTGCCAGTGCGGAGGACAGAATCTCTACGATAGTAGTGAAGCCGTAGCCCTTGTAGCCGCCGGTTTCTTCGCCCAGACCGCCCAACGGCAGCAGAGCAACGTTGCCTGCACGCATTTCCTTCAGGATGGTAGCGGATTCGGTCATAGTGCCGCCGTCCTTAGCAACTACCAGACCTGCCGGAGTATCCTTGCCCTGTCTAGCATAGAACTCAATCTTACCGTTTTGGATGATACTGGTTGCGCAGTCAAAGTTGAACGGGAATTCCTCATCGGTAGGCATAGTAAAGGTCAGCGGGTTGGTGCCCATCATCGGCTCAACGCCGAATGTAGGAGCTACGGAAGGTCTTGCATTAGTACCGGAAATACCGATCATGCCTGCCTTTTCAGCCATAGTGGTCCAGTAGCCTGCAATGCCGTAGTGAGTAGAATTAAAGATGGTGCCGCCGGCCATACCGTACTTGGAAGCCTTTTCAATCAGCATTTCCATCATCTTATGGGAAGCAACCATGCCCATGCCATTGTGAGCATCCATAACTACAGTACAAGGAGTATCCTTGACAATTTCAATTTCGGTTTTCGGCAGCAGGGTGCCGTTTTTAATACGATCCAGGTAAATAGGCTTGAAGCGGTTGCAGCCGTGGCTCTCGATACCGCGTCTGTCGCTTTCCAGCAGAACATCTGTACAAATGCGTGCATCCTCTTCGGGAACGCCGTATTTAACAAATACGTCTACCATAAAATCGTGGACTAAGTCCCAGCTTACAAAGGGTCTTGTTTTTTCCATGCTGTTTCCTCCTTGAAGAAAATTTTTTCAATTCATAATAATATTGCTTTCGCACTACATATAGTATACCTCATTACTCCATAATTGTACAGTATTGCTTTTACGGCTACACTTAGCACCTGTTACAAACGCTGATGTCAAAAAATCTATTTTATCCTTAGGCATACCCACCTATAAAAAAATACCGTGCAGACCTCAGCGTCATAGCCACAGAAGCCTGTACGGTATTATATATTTTTGTTAGCCCTGCTCTGCCCCGTCCGCAGTAAAGGCAACCGGTGCCTTAGCCTCCAGCTCCTTCGTGCTGCCGTCGGCATTATGCCACAGGGTTTTCTTGTTCAGCGAGCCGTTGGTTACAAGGCCGGTCGCATCAAAAGTGATGCCTGTGCCGCTCTTGAATTCAACAAAACCGGCACTTTCATCCTGCAGGTTGTGCTGCCAGCCGAGAGGACGCAGCTTCGTTGCCTCCGCCAGTGTACCGGTTATAACCCTGCCATTTGTATCAAAGGTCAGCAGATTGTCATTTTTAAAGCGCACAAAGCCGTAGCCGTTATCGCTCAGCTGCAGGATAACGTCATTATCAATCACACCGCTGAGCACAGTGCCGTCCTTGGCAAAGGTCACGGACTTATTGCCCATGTAGCGCACATGACCGTCGGCAGGAATCACCAGACCCGGGCGATACGGATGGTAGAAGAAGCGCGGGGGGAAGAACGGCGCACTCCGCTCCACATAATAGTAATTGCTCGCCAGGCTCTTCCAACCTGCTGGACGCAGATAGGTGGCGCTCGCCAGCACGCCTTCGATTACCTGACCGTCATCGTTGAGCTTTACAACAGTATTCTTCTTGAACTTGATATCGTCCGCTACCGTCCAGCCCTGCGGCACCAGCTTAGTATCCTTGTCTAAGGTTATGGTTTTATCAGCAAGAGCTGTGTTGGCGCCTACAAGCACTAAGGCAGCTAATAGTAAGGCTGTAACTTTACGCATGATAATCACCTCATTTACACTTTCTAAGCATATTATAGCATAGGTTACTAAAAGAAAATATAAAACTATTGTGAATTAAGTGTGGAGGTGATGTTGGGGTAATATTCCCCCTATAAATGCTCAGTTTTTTTGCTTTATGATGCACTTCATGCTTTGAAGTGCAGTAATTTTATTTTTTTGAGAGTTTTTGCACTCAAGTGCAGAAACTTTTTATTTTGAAAAGTTTTTGCAGTTACCAGGACAGTAAAATCGTTACTTCATCAGAACATACGAAAATCCTGCTTGTTAGTCTGAGTACTTCCGCCATGTTTGACAAAAAACAAGATAAAACGTATAATAGACATAAAGAGACAACTGGTTGTGGAAAGCCGGTTCTCCTCATTGTTTAGAAGTTAGAAAGAAACCGTCTTACTGCTAGGCGGTTTTTTTCATGCCGTAATTACTTACGATACGTAAGGATCAGCACGACCAGAGTTGCGAAAGCAATCTAACGCTTCGAAAACAGTCATAACATCACCCCCACTCGCTAGGGAGTAGGAAAACCGACTACCAGTTGCCTCAAAATATATTATAACATAATATTGATATTTTTAAAATACACCTCTAAAGGTGTGTTTTTTATTTTAAGCATATTTAAAAAATGGCTGGAGCACTCTGCCCCAGCCATAAAAGCCTATAAGTAAAGATTTTAATTCGCTTCTGTCGAAGCTTCTTTATAAATATTATCTTTTATTTCATTTTGTAACGGTACTGATGTGATGGTTAATCGCGGGAAATCATAAATCCATCTTAAAATTATAATAGCTTTATCTCCTTCCCACTGAAGTCTCGTATACGAATCATTGGCTTCTGATTGTTCCGGATATGTACTTGTAGGTGGGCCATATAATTCTGTAAAATTTCTTTGCAGTTCACGGAAATAAAACATATTCAATTTTTTATCATCTTCAGTGCGAACATTACTTTGCCCAAAACATACAATTACGCTATATAATTTATCTTTATAAAAGTTAGTAAATAATACATCAAAAGGCACTCCGTGTAAGCTTTGTGTTGGTTCATCTAAAACAAAATAATACTCATATAAACATACACCATATGTACCATCTAAATTTAAATCAAAGTCGTAGGCGTTTGGGTCTTTTTTGCCGCCTGCGTAATTTTTATCACACAGAAGCTCCGATGATTTCACTTCTTCAAATGACGAATTAAATTTAAGCCCTTGAAAACCATCAGGTTCATTTTGAAAAGCAAAACCTGTTGAACAACTAAACAGTAATAATAAGACCATTGCTAAAAAACGCATAACTTACAACCTCCTTTGTGATATGTTAATGAGTATTTTTATGAACCTTATCTGTCAATGTTATAAGATTCACTTTGCCGGTTTAAACGATACTGCTGCATAGCTTTTCCGTTCGCGAAGCATTCTTTTATCCTTGCATACAGGCAAAAATGCTCTCTCATTACTCTTCTATATTTATATTATACACATACCGCAATTAAAAAATCAATACTGGTAAGTATATATAAGACAAATAACATCTTATGATTTTATATGACTTTAATATAATATTCAATTGTATATAAAGTAGCTGTGCTTTTAAAAATATATTTCATAATTCAAAGAATATATAAGCATAAAAAAATCCTGTTGCAGATTAAATTACTCAATCCACAACAGGACTTTTAAACTTGTCCCACATTAAATTACGCTTGTTGCACGTTAAATTACACTATGACACAAGCTCTCAAACTTTACTTGCTCAGGTACTCGTCAATAGCAGCTGCAGCCTTCTTGCCTGCGCCCATAGCGCTGATTACGGTAGCAGCACCGGTTACGATATCGCCGCCGGCGAATACGCCCGGAATAGAGGTAGCGCCTGCCTCGTCAGCAACGATGTTACCGCGCTTGTTAACCTCCAGATCAGGGGTAGTCTGCTTAATCAGCGGGTTCGGACCTTGGCCGATAGCCATAACTACCATGTCAACGTCGAGCACATATTCGCTGCCTGCGATAGCTACAGGAGAGCGACGGCCGCTGGCATCCGCTTCGCCCAGCTCCATCTTGATGCACTTCAGGCCGTTAACCCAGCCCCTTTCATCGCCCAGAATAGCAACCGGATTGTTCAGCAGGCGCAGCTCAATGCCTTCTTCCTTAGCGTGGCCGATTTCTTCCTTACGTGCGGGCATTTCTTCCTCGCTGCGACGGTACACGATATATACCTGCTCCGCGCCAAGGCGCTTTGCGGTACGCGCTGCGTCCATTGCTACGTTGCCTGCGCCAACGATAGCAGCCTTCTTGCCAACGTATACAGGTGTAGCGTAGTTCGGGAATTCGTAAGCCTTCATCAGGTTTACACGTGTCAAAAATTCGTTGGCGGAATATACGCCGTTAAGGTTTTCGCCGTCAATCTGCATAAAGTGCGGCAGACCGGCACCGGTGCCAACATAAACAGCGCTGAAGCCTTCCTCCTCCATCAGCTCCTTGATGGTGAAGGTGCGGCCGATAACAGCGTCAACTACGATTTTTACGCCCAATTTTTTCAGTGCGGAGATTTCATGCTGTACGATTTCCTTGGGCAGACGGAACTGCGGAATACCGTACATCAGCACGCCGCCTGCAGCGTGCAGCGCTTCGTACATGGTTACATCATAGCCCATTTTTGCCAAATCGCCGGCGCAGGTCAGGCCGCTAGGGCCGCTGCCTACTACGGCAACCTTTTTGCCCTTGCGTTCTGCCGGAGCTTCCACATCGTTATCCAGGCCGTGCTCACGCGCATAGTCGGCAACAAAGCGCTCCAGGCGGCCGATAGCTACAGGCTCGCCATTGATGCCCAGCACGCACTTGCCCTCGCATTGGTTTTCCTGCGGGCAGACACGACCGCAGACAGCGGGCAGGGTACTCTTTTGCTTAAGGATTTTATAAGCCTCGGCAAAGTTTTCCTGTGCAACCTCATGGATAAACTTAGGAATATCAATATTAACCGGGCAGCTGCCTACACAACGCGGTTTGGGGCAGTTCAGGCAACGCTGTGCCTCGTCTACCGCCATTTCCTTGGTGTAGCCAAGTGCTACCTCCTGAAAGTTTTTGTTACGCACATCAGCCGGCTGTTCCGGCATAGCATTTCTCATTCCTCCACGCATTTGCAATGACCTCCACAGCTATATTCCAGTGCTTCCTGGTCCTTGTACATCTGCTGACGCATTACCAGGTTCGCAAAATCTACCTCGTGAGCATCAAACTCCGGTCCGTCTACACAGGCAAATTTGTTCTCGCCGCCAACCATTACACGGCAGCCGCCGCACATGCCGGTGCCGTCTACCATGATGGTGTTGAGGCTGGCCGTGGTTTTTACGCCGAAGGGTTTGGTGGTCGCTGCCACGTTTTTCATCATAATAACAGGGCCGATGGCCAATACCAGGTCAAGCTTCTCGCCTGCCTCCAGCATTTCACGCAGCGGGTCGGTTACAAAGCCCTTGCGACCTGCACTGCCGTTGTCGGTGGTCAAAATCAGCTCGTCGCTGATAGCAGCCATTTTATCCTGCCAGATTACCAGATCCTTGTCGCGTGCACCGATGATGGAGATAACCTTATTGCCCAGCTCGTGATATGCACGCGCGATGGGATAAACAGGCGCAACGCCGATGCCGCCGCCAACTACTACAACAGTACCGAACTTGCCCATCTCGGAAGGATGTCCCAAAGGACCAACTACGTCGAGAATATCGTCACCCTCGTTAAAGGTGTCGCACAAGTGCTTGGTGGTGTTGCCCACAGCCTGCACGATTAAGGTGATATAGCCTTTTTCACGGTCAAAATCCGCAATAGTCAGAGGAATACGTTCGCTGTATTCGTCAGTGCGGATGATTACAAACTGTCCCGGATGGCATTTGTGTGCCACCAGCGGCGCGTCTACGACGAACTCGTAAACAGCAGGTGCTAAATTTGCTTTGGTAATGATTTTAGCCATTTTCTTGCTTTTCTCCTTTTGCTGCTAATTGCTATTTATTCAAAAGCTTTCTGGTGCAAGCCTCAGCTTCCGCGTAAATCTTTTCTTCGTCAAAGGTCAGCAGCTTGCCTGCTTCCACAACCTTCTTGCCTGCTACGAAAACAGTGTCGGCGTCGGTGCTGCTTGCCGCATAAACCAGCTGGGACAGCTTATTGTGACGCGGATACCAGTAAGGCTTATGCATATCCCACAGTACGATATCTGCCTGCTGGCCTGCCTCCAGAAGTCCTGTATCGGCAAAGCCCAGAGTTTTGGCACCGTCAACGGTTGCCATCTCCCAAGCCTTTTTAGCAGGAACAACGAGGGGATCAAAGGTGGTTGCCTTATGCAGCATTGCGGCAGCGCGGCATTCCTCCAGCATATCCAGATTGTTGTTGCTGGATGCGCCGTCCGTGCCCAGGCCAACACAAATGCCCTTGTTCAGCATTGCCGCTACCGGTGCGATACCGCTTGCCAGCTTCATGTTGCTCTGCGGGTTGTGCGCTACACGCACGTGCTTGGCAGCCATGATGTCCATATCCTCGTCGGTCAGGTGTACGCAGTGCGCAGCAATGGTTCCCAGCTCAAACATGCCCAGCTTATCCATCAGCTGAATCGGTGTCATGCCATGCTCTTTAACAACGGTATCAACCTCAAATTTAGTTTCGCACAGATGCATCTGGATTTCTGCCTTGTTGGCAGCAGCCTCGGCAATAACCTTTTCCAAATAATCAACAGGACAGGTATAAGGAGCGTGCGGACCGTAGGTGATGCGGATACGGCCATTGTCATAGCCCTGCCAGTTCTTCGCCAGTACGGTGTTCTCTGCCAGCTTTACGTCCTTGTCCGGCGCTACGCCGATCAGGCCGCGGCTCAGGTTAGCGCGGATACCGGTTTCGGCACAGGCACGTGCAACGTCCTCCATGAAGGCGTACATATCAGCAAAGCAGGTAGTACCGCCCTTCAGCATTTCTACGATGCCCAGCATTGCGCCCCAGTAGATGTCATTGGCATCCATCTTGTCCTCAATCGGCCAGATTTTGTTTTGCAGCCAATCCATGAGCGCCATATCATCGGCATAGCTGCGCAGCAGCGTCATAGATACGTGGCCATGGGTGTTGACCATGCCGGCGGTAGCCAGCTTGCCCTTGCCGTCCACAATTTCGTCGGCAGCAAAGTCTGCAGGCACGTCCTTACCTACATAAACAATCTTATTATCTTCAACGGCGATGTTCTGCATTTCACCGTTCGGAGTATGCAGAAGCTCGATATTCTTAATCAGTAGCTTAGCCAAAAGATTTCACTTCCTTGGTATAAATTAAGTCCTGCCTCCCTGTATAATGCTTAGGTAGGCAGATGACAGTGATATTATTGTTATCTACTCCTCGCCCTGCTGACGTTTGGAGTAATGCTTTTCATAAAAATCATGCATCACGTCCACGTCCTCACAGCTCAGCTCGTACACCTTATTGCCGGTGCCTGCACAGATTACGGCAATTTGCGCCGCCTTTTCCAGAATTTCGGCAGCAAGCAGTGCCTCCGCCAGGTTTTTGCCCCAGCAGACAGCGCCATGGTTGGCCAGCAGCACAGCCTTTTTGCCGTTCAGCGCACGCACGGTGTTCTCCGCCAGCTCCTGCGTACCGCAAAGAGCGTACTCAGCGCACTCCACCCTGCCGCCGATAATCTGCACGATATCCTCGATAATCGCCGGCACTCCCTGATGCATAGCCGCAAGTGCACTGGCATAAATGCTATGCGTATGGATTACGGCACCAGCCTCAGGATAAGCGTTGTAAATAGCGGTGTGCACCTTCAGTTCGGAAGAAGGAATGCGCTTGCCCTCAACAACTTCGCCATCACGGTTGATGATAACAACGTCCTCAGGCGTCAGTGTTTCATAGCCATGACCGGAGGGTGTGATAGCAATATTCTGCGCGTCAATGCGGCAGCTGATGTTGCCCCAGGAGCCTGCAACGAGCTTTTTTTCAATCAGCACATGGCCTGTTTCCACAATGGCGGCACATGCACTTTCTTTAGCAAATAACTGCGTTTCCATGATTATTCGGCAGCCAGATATGCCTTCTGCTCTTCGCTCAGGGTGTCGATGCCTGCGCCCATAGCCTGCAGCTTCAGGGCAGCGATTTCGGTGTTCAGCTCTTCCGGCAGCACATACAGTTTATTTTCCATTGCTCCCTTATGGTCGAGCAGATATTTCATAGCCAGGAACTGCATTGCGAAGGACAGGTCCATGATTTCAATCGGATGGCCGTCGCCGCAAGCCAGGTTAACCAGACGGCCTTCGCCCAGCAGGTTCAGCTTACGTCCGTCAGCCATGGTGTAGGTCATGATATTTTTGCGTACTTCATACGGAGCAACTACGGAAAGCTCCTCCAGATGATGTTTGTTGATTTCTACGTCGAAGTGGCCTGCGTTGCACATAACAGCGCCGTTCTTCATAACCTCCATATGAGGTTTGGTGATTACGTCCTTGCAGCCGGTTACGGTTACAAAGATATCACCGTGCTTAGCAGCCTCCTGCATCGGCATAACGCGGAAGCCGTCAAATACTGCTTCAATACCCTTAATCGGGTCAACCTCGGTGACGATAACGTTTGCGCCAAGGCCCTTGGCACGCATAGCAACACCTTTGCCGCACCAGCCATAGCCTGCAACAACAACAGTTCTGCCTGCTACGGACATGTTAGTGGTACGCATGATGCCATCCCAGGAGGATTGGCCGGTACCGTAACGGTTATCAAACAGATACTTGCAGTAAGCATCATTAACGGCAATCATCGGGAATGCCAGATGACCTGCTGCAGCCAGAGCCTTCAGACGATGTACGCCGGTGGTGGTTTCCTCGCTGCCGCCCATCAGGTTAGGAATCAGGTCACGACGTTCGCCGTGCAGCATATTAACCAAATCGCCGCCATCATCAATAATCAGCTGCGGTTCGCTCTTCAAAGCCTCGCGCAGATACATATCATATTCTTCGTTGGTGCAGCCGTGGGTTGCGAAAACGGTAACGCCGCTGTCAACCAGTGCTGCGGCAATTTCGTCCTGAGTGGAAAGCGGGTTGCTGCCGGTAACAACAACATTAGCGCCTGCGTTCTTCAGTACGAGTGCCAGATAAGCGGTTTTTGCTTCCAAGTGAATGGTTACAACCATGTTGATGCCTTGGAAGGGTTTAGTTTTGCTGTATTCGTCGTTCAGATGGTTCAGCAGGGGCATATATTCCTTTGCCCACGCGATACGTTGATGACCTAACGGTGCCAATTTGATGTCTTTAATAATGCTTTGCATAAATCTAAAAATCCTCCTTTAATATATGCTCTTTAATCTTTTAAAAGAGCCTGTAATTTCTTAATGCTTTCTGTATACGGCGCTTTAAGTACGCCATGCTCGGTAATAATACCGGTAATAAGCTCTGCCGGTGTCACGTCAAACGCAGGGTTAAACACTGCCACGCCCTCAGGCGCAGTCTGCTCGCTGCGGAAATGACGTACCTCGTCAGCCTTGCGCTCCTCAATAGGAATCTGCGCACCTGTAGCAATGGAAAAATCAAAGGTGCTCGTCGGTGCGGCGATATAAAAGGGAATTCCGTGTGCCTTCGCCGCCAGTGCTACGCCATAGGTGCCGATCTTGTTCGCCGTATCACCATTGGCCGCAATTCTGTCGGCACCGACAACAACAGCGTTCACACCCTTCGTGCGCATGGTCCACGCTGCCATATTATCGGTAATCAGAGTAACCGGAATGCCGTCCTCAAACAGCTCAAACGCCGTCAGCCGCGCACCCTGCAGCAGCGGACGCGTTTCGTCGGCATAAACCATTTTCAGCTTGCCCTGCGCGTAAGCACTGCGGATAACGCCCAATGCCGTGCCCCAACCGCAGGTTGCCAATGCGCCTGCGTTGCAGTGCGTCAGCACTACGGCAGCGTCAGGCAGCACAGCAGCGCCGTATTCGCCCATACGCTTATTCATGGTGATATCGTCCGCATAAATCTGCTCGGCCTTCACCTCCAGCGCCTTGATAATCGCCGCAGGTGACTTGTCCTCGCCGTTCAGACGCATAGCCAGAGCGTATTGCAGATTCGCCGCCCACGCCAGATTTACCGCCGTCGGACGCGCAGTAATCAGATCTGCGCGCACAGCATCCAGCGCACCCAAAAAGTCCGGCTTGTCTGCAACCTCGCGCGCACCAAGCACCATAGCGAAGGCAGCGGCAGCGCCGATTGCCGGAGCTCCGCGCACCTCCAAGCGTTCAATTGCCACTTTCACGCGCTTGTAATCCACGCAGGTAATCCATTCTATCTTTTGCGGCAGCAGAGTCTGGTCCAGCAGCACCAGGCTCCCCTGCTCCCAACGCATAGTTTCTACCATAACAACCTCTTACAGCTTAAAGCCGCCAAACTCCTGCATAGCGTGATGGCAGTTGCACTTCGCCTCAGTCGGCTCTTCATAAGCGATGAAGGACAGAATCAGCTTTTCCATATTCTTAATGCTCAGTGCCATAGCGTCGCAAACCTCTTTATGGGAAAGCGGTGTCGGGGAAATGCCGGCAGCCATATTGGTAACGATGGAGCAGTTGGTGTAGCACATCTCTGCCTCACGCGCCAGAATGGACTCAGGCATATTGGTCATGCCAACCAGGTCACCGCCCAGCATAGCGAACATTTTGATTTCGGCAGCACTTTCAAAGCGCGGGCCTTCGGTGCAAACATAAACACCTTGCTTATGGAAGGTGATATCCGTTTTCTCCAGGCATTTGATAACCTTCTCGCGCAGAGTCGGGCAATACGGATAGGTGAAATCGCAGTGCGCTACACCACGCTCAGGGGAATCGTAGAAGGTGTTGATGCGGCTCTTGGTGAAGTCCAGCACGTTGTCGCAAACCACGAAGTGACCTGCCTTCATCTCCGGGTTGAGGGAGCCAACTGCGGTAGTAGCAAAAATCTCCTCCGTTCCCAGGCTTTTCATCGCCCAGATGTTGGCGCGATAGTTTACCTTGTGGGGCGGTACGGAGTGGTCTACACCATGACGGCTCACGAAAACCACCTGATTACCGCTCATTGTGCCGATATTGCACAATGCTTTACCGAACGGTGTTTCTATAATTTTCTTTTCGAATCCCTTCAAAGTATCGGGATTGTCAATACCGGTTCCGCCGATGATAGCAATTTTACGCATAAGCTTTGCCTCCCTTATAGTTAAATGTGATAATGAAAACTGTTGGCTTAAGTATGTTATTACGCATAATATCTATGCAGATTCTCCACACTTTTTCTATTATATAATACCATAAATAAGGCATAATTTAAAGAGTAAAGAAAAAGCACTCTCAGCAGGTGTGAGAGTGCGAAGTGGGTGTGGGTTAATCTTTAAGCAATGCTTCGATTTTCTTTTTAGCTTCTTCTAACGTATTACAATGATCAAGAATATGTAAACATTGATATGTTACTCTTTCTTCAACTTGCTTGACAAGAAGTTCAGCACATTGCTCATCTTCTAATTCTTCAATCTTTTTTTGAATATCATCCATTTTTAGCATCTCCTTATAATAATTTAAATTTTATTGCTGGCAAAGCTTAAGATAAGCTTGCTTAATTACTTTAGCCATCAGTATTCTTCTTTGTCGTAAAAACTCCATATAATCTAATTCGGCAAAATTTAACGGCAATGCATGCTCTGCACATGATTTCTTATAATCATCTTCGCCTAACTTATTTCTATACTTTGCAACATATACTTCAGGTGCATTATCTGAAATATCAATATTAGTTGCATAATCAAGATATGTATAGTTTGCAATCTGATTTCTATCTCTGTCTGTTGTGTAACCAAGTTGCGTTAAATAATGTTTCGGAAAAATATGATGCTTATCAATTGCATTTTTACTGCCGCTTGCTCCTGGCAGAAAATATTTTGCCAACTGCGATGTACTAAATAGCATAGGTGTATTTAACACAATTTGCGAAGCAATGTAAGCGTTCCATGCAGGAGAATTTGCTGATGCACTGTTTAACTCATTCGGAAGCGTAATATTGAAGTAATCATCACTGAATCTTGCAGAAATAGTTTCTTCCAAATATGCAATGAGTTCCTCATCATTTTTAATACTACGTAAATCAGCAAATTGCTTTTCAACAGTGCTTTCCGTAGAATCCGTATAGAACGAAGTCACTGTACCCATAAAAAACCATTTACTGATGATATTTTTAAGCTGCATAGCAGTTACATTAAAATCATATTTCGCAATAAGATATAAGATATAGCTAAAAATCACAGCATTTTTAGCAGATATTTGATTTTTATTGATGTAACCCGCTTCACCAATAATATTGAGGAATGAATGCCAATTGTTGAGGTTCATTACTTTTTCTAATGCAGCTTTGAAAGTATCAAGATTTTTTTGTCTTTCTTCAGATGAGTATTTACCAGTATCTAAGTCTTTACCTCTCAATAACATATAAGCATAACGCAACCTAGCCCTTCTGAAACCTAATCCGACAGCCATTCTAATCAAATGAGATGGTTCGACTGCTAAAATATTATTATAGGATGTTCCGTCACGAGGAATTCTTGATTCTTTACAAAATTGATTGATACGGTCATTAGTCGAATTTTCATATACAGAAATCAATGTTTGTATAAAATTATTTTCATTAAGGCTTTGTCCACCGGAATTTACACGAACAAAAATATCTGCAACATCTTCTTCCGGTGCATCATAGCTGATTTCAAGCGTAGGCAGTGAATAATCTGTTAAATTGAGCAGTGCGTTTATATTATTTTCGATTAAATCTTCTTCTGCATCTGTAAGACGATCCATATCTTTTTTCTCTCTGCTCTCATTTAACTCTCTTATATATCGTCTTCTCAATGTACTGATTGTATTATTTTCCTTAGCAAGAAATACATCTGATACCTTGGATATCCATTCCGGTGCTTTTTCTAATGCAGAAGTAAAGACTGCAAATTCTCTTGTTAATGGATTAAAAGAAATTCTTATTTCATGTTCAGCAAAATTCTTATCCACAATCTTTACACCATACATAGATGCTACAAGTGCTGTCAATCTTTGCTGTCCGTCAATCACCAATTCTTTTGCTTCTACATAGGTTTTGTCATTAGAACCAATAGAATTTTTTTTGCTTTCATAATTTGCCGGTGATTCCCACAGCATAATATATCCAATGGGGTATCCCCTAAGCATAGAGTCAAAAAGCTCTCTTACTTTGCTGTCTTGCCACACAAAAGGTCTTTGCAAATCAGGAAGACCTATTCGACCGGATTCTACACCTCTAACTAAATCTCCAACTTTACTCGGTATGTTTTTAAAAAGCTCCTTTGTCATATATCAACCCTCTGTTTCTTGTGTTAGGTATTTATATACTTTCAAAATAACACAAAATATACATATAGTCAATAGTTGATTTTTTCAATTGAAATTTATCAAATTGCTAGAAAATCGAATGTAATTTATTTTTCAGTCTGCAATACATATTTTATACTTCTTGCTGCACCAACTCTTTTTATGATTCCCTCAATCTGCATATCACGCAATATGGTTCTTGCTCTTCTAGGCTTAACATTAAGAATAGTTGCTGCTATTTTTGCAGTAATATTTTCATTATCCTTAATATAGGACAATATCAAAGCTTTTTGCTCCTTACTTTCTTCCGGCACTGCTTGCTCAGTATCTGGCACTGCTTGCTTAGTATCCGGCACTGCTTGCTTAGTATCCGGCACTGTTTGCTCAGTATCCGGCACTGCTTGCTTAGTATCCGGCACTGCTTGCTCAGTATCCGGCACTGTCAACTCATTTATTAGGACATTAGAGCCTTCATTTGCATTTTTATTAGGACATTGGGCACTCGTCAGCCCAACTTCTCCCAAACTTTCAACAGGTAATATCAAGCATACCCTGTCAGGATTTTCCTTTTCTGTAATATCCGGCATAGCAAAATCAGTACCTGTCCAAGCTTTAAAGATCATAGGTAAACCACTGCCAGCACGTTCACCTATATTTATTAGACTAAACATTTTTATTAAGCCGGAATTACGTGGATCGGAAATTCCGCCATTTATTGCTTCATCTAAATCAATTCTGAATGTACCGGCATTAGTCATCGTTATACTGGTAATGTTTCTTTCAATAACAACACCTGTATTTCCATAGTAATCAGCGTTGATTAAGGTATTTGCCAAAGCCTCTCTTAAAGCCTTATGCAATTCTGTATCATCAATGCGACTTATCCCGTCTAAAGCAAACGGTACTTTAACAGACTGAGCAATGCGGTTATATACACGAAAATAAAAATCATATATATTACCGCTCCAATCACCGGAACTAGAAACAAACCTATCACTCCAACGAGTATCATCATCCAGCTTTTCGCGATAATCCAAAAAGTAATGCGGATATTCTCTTACAATCTCATACTCGTACCCGAACATCAACAAGCCTGCAGCAGTAGGATGTAATTTACCATCAGCATCTCTGCCGACTGCTCCTATACGATAGAGAAAATCAACATCTTCAAGTGCTTCCCAAACATGCCCCGGTCTTATCCCCTGCATTCTTATGCGGTAACGTTTAATAGTATCTTTATCAAAGACATCTAAATTCATGTTTCCTAACACAAGCATATCCTGTGTTTTAGGCGAAGCATCGCGCAGCATTGCCTGAATAACCTCTTTGGTACAGCGATAATCACCCTCGCCATTGCGTTTGTATGACGAAAACAAATTACCATCAAGGTATATAGGCTTATCATATCTCTGCGCGCGCGGTACACTAATAATAATGATCTTTTTACCGTCGAATTCACGAACTATAACATCTTTATCGTTAAGGACATTGATACTGATTTTGCTTTGATTGTTGATGATATTCCAAAAGTCTATTACTAATGCATCAGCATCATTTACACCTTCAACATGCAACTGATGTTGCGCATCTTCTGTAACACCAAGTAAAATTATACCACCATTAGTATTAGCAAATGCAGAATAAGTTGCCCACAAACTCTTCGGCAGGCCAACGGCAGCCGCTTTTGCTTCCAAACGATTATTTTCTTTGTATTTTTCGATGTTAAAAAAGTCTAGCATAGGAACTCACCTTCAAATCAGCAATTTATAATAAAAATAGCTTTAAAAATATTCTTGACAGAAATTTCTTGTTAACGTATATAATACATAACTTCTTAAGTCCATTATACTCGATAAAAATAGTTTTAACAAATATATTTGCATCAAAAACTTTAATTACTTCCCCACTATCTCCAGCAGCTCCTGCGGTCTTGCAATCACAAAATCCGGCCTGCCCTCCTCCAGCAGCTTTTCCCAGCCAAAGGCCGTATAGCGCACGGCAACGGTTTTTGCCCCCGCACTACGTCCGCTCTGCAAATCGAAGGGACTGTCGCCGACGCACAGGCACTCCTCAGGCTTTACTCCCAGTTTGGCGCAGGCTGCCAGCATCGGCTCGGGATGCGGTTTGTTCTCCTTCGTATCGCCCAAGGCAACAGTCGCATCAAAATACTTCGTCAGCTGCAGGCAGTCCAGCCCACGGCGCAGCATCGGCGGCTTCTTAGAGGTAACCACCGCCAGCTTAATGCCCTGCGCCTTCAGCTGCTCCAGCGTTTCCCTCACGCCGGGGATGGGACGGATCATATCATCGTGATGCGCATTATTATAGTCTCTGTAAGCGTCGCGCATAGTTTCCACCAGCTCCGGCTTACCGGAAAGCGCAATCATTGCCTCCGGCAACGGCAAGCCGAAGGTAGCCACAATCTTTTCACGCTCCGGTGTAAAGCCCAGCACCTCACGGCAGGTGTGCTCAAAGGTGGCAATAATCAAATCTATGGTATTGGCAATAGTGCCGTCAAAATCAAAAAGTATTCCCTTAATCTGCATCTTCATATCCTCTCCGCTCTTTTAGCTCATCTTCATAACATTTGCATAAGCACAATAAATTTATTATATCATGTTTACCTGCCTTCGCGCACTAAAAAAGCACTCCCGCTTGCGCAGAAGTGCTTATAAAGCTTATTTTTCGTCCTTTTTTGCAAAGACTACTTCCTTAGGACCGTCGTTTACTGCGTCCTCGGGAATAATTACATCGTCGAAGCTGATGCCGCGGGTGTGCAGCGTGTGGCTCCACTCATGGTCGTGGCGGTGCCACCAGCCAAGAGCTGTAATAGGAATCCAGCTGTAAATAAACAGCGGATACAGCAGCAGATACATCCAGGACTTGAAGGAAGCGCGGATTTTCCACAGTACCGCTACCGGGAAAATATACTGGCCGATACCAACCAGAGTCCAAACCTCTACCGGAATAATGGTGTACAGGATATTGGTGTAGAACGGATAGAAGTTATAAATATAGCTGCAAAGCACGAAGAACGTGGAAATCATCAGGAAATACGGCTGAATGAGGTTCACAGAGCAGTCCAGCATGACGATATTACGTGTCTTGATTGCTTTTTTGATCATCGGGATGAGATAGCGGTCCGCAACGTCAAAGTGGCCCTGTGACCAACGCTTACGCTGGTTCCAGGTCTGCTTGAAGGTCAGCGGCTTTTCATCGTAAATGATTGCGTCATGCGCCCAGGTTGTAGGAATGCCTTCCATCATCGCCTGAATGGTGAACTCCATATCCTCGGTCAGGCAGGTTGCACGCCAGCCGTAACGCTTCAATACCTCTGTATCAAAGCACATGCCGGTGCCGCCAAGGCAGCAGGACAGGCCCATGTTATACTTTGCCAGGCTCCATACATGGTTAACAATCCAGAAGGAAATTGCAAATACGCCGCTTACCCAGGTATCAGTCGGGTTTTTGGCATCCATATAGCCTTGGATAATGCGTTCGCCGTTGCACAGACGGCTGTTCATCTCCTGCAGGAAGTTGGGATGCACCAGGTTATCGGCATCGAAAACGCAAACCGCATCATATTTCTTATCCAGCTTGAACAGTCTGTCGAACATCCACGCGAGAGCAAAGCCTTTGCCCTTACCGGTTTCGCTGAAGCGCTCATGCACCAGCGCACCGGCCTTGCGTGCAACCTCGGCGGTTTTGTCCGAGCAGTTGTCCGCAACAACATAGATATCATATAAAGCGTCATTGTAATTCAGACGGCGCAGGTTATCTACCAATTGAGCAATAACTCTTTCCTCGTTATGCGCGCAGGCAATCAAGGCAAAGGTCTTGCTTTCGTTATATATCTTAACTTCCTTCTTCTTGCCGAACAGGCCGAACCAAGAAACAAAAAAGTAGTAGAGCGTAAAAAATATAATCAATAGCTGCAAAGGTATCATGATTATATCAAAAGCTGTATACATCAAAAATCTCCTTTACTCCCCTAACGGCAAATTATTTGTTCTTACCTGTAAGAGCACGGTAAACATGGTTTACAATGCCTGCCAGCGTATAGGTGAACATTGCTACAAACGGCCACGCACCGGGACGCTCGTACAGCATTACGGCACCGACGATTACGGCAATAATTACAGGCAGACGGTACATAGGATTACCCTTGCCCTTGAAATCCGGGAATTTGACCTCACTGTACATGATGCAGGCAATTACAAGAGTAACTGCTGCCAACACAGCCGGAGCGAATTGATAGCCGGAAACAACATAGGTTGCCAAGAAGCAGGCACCTGCCGGAATAGGCATGCCCTGAAAATAACCGTGTACAACACCGGTGTTGCAGTTGAAGCGTGCCAGACGCAGGCAACCACCCACAGCAAAGAGTGCAGCGATAACCTGACCTGCAAGGCCCAAATCCTGCAGACCATACATATAAATCATGATGGCAGGCGCAACGCCGAAGGAGCACATATCGCAAAGAGAATCCATCTCCTTGCCGAAGTCACCGCCGCCAACACCGAGAGCGCGGGCAGCACGGCCATCCATAGAATCAAAAATTACAGCTATTACGATGAAAACGGGGGCAAGGAAGAAATCACCCTCGATAGTTTTAAAGATAGACAGCACACCGAAAATAAGGCTCGCAGAGCTGATGCTGTTCGGAATCAGACGACGCCAGTTCATTATTCTTTAACCCTCCCCACTACGGTAATACCGCCAACAACCTTATCACCCTTCTTAACGGTGATTTCAACATTTCTGGGCACAACCAGCTCCGTGCTGGAGCCGAATTTGATCATGCCATAGGTTTCGCCCTGTTTGAGGTTGGTTCCTACAGTTACCCAGGAAACGATGCGGCGTGCCAGCAGACCGGCAATCTGGATTACCAGGAAACGCATACGGCCGTTATCCATACCGATAGCATGACGCTCGTTTTCAAAAGAAGCGTTTTTCTCATACGCAGGCACGAATTGACCGCAGGTATAGCGCTGATATTTGATTTCGCCGTCGAGCGGCGCACGGTTGGTATGCACGTTGAATACGGAAAGGAAAATAGTTACCTTAATCGCAGGCTCATTGAGATATTCATCATCAAAAATTTCATCTACGCCCATTACCGTACCGTCTGCAGGCGAATACAGAATGTTGGGATCATAAGGCGTAACGCGGTGGAAATCACGGAAGAAGTAGGCAAAGTATAATGCCAGCACTACAGGGATTACGGCCCACACAGCGCCAAAGAAATAATATACTATTGCAGCCAACAACAGAGAAACACCAACATAAATATAACCATCTTTTACAATAAACATATAAAGCCTCGCTTTCCTGCGAATATTTCTTTTAATCTAAAATTTCATATCAGCAAACAACATCAAACTGACTGTGCAGTCTGTTTTTCGCAGACATAAAAAGTGATGGAATGCTACTTCCATCACTTTATTATAATACACCAACCTGCTTTTGTCTATATAAGTGTAAAATTCTTAGCACTTTTGACAAGCACAATGTTCTTGCAGTATAGCCTAAAACTTAGACGCCATTACCTTGATTACAAACTTAGGCAACGCCATCATGCGCATAAAACGGCTAGGCTGCTTGTACAGGCGGAACGCCCATTCCAAAGAAGCATCCTGCATCCATTTCGGTGCGCGCTCCATTTTACCGGCGAGCACGTCAAAGCTGCCGCCGATGCCCATCAGAATTTTTGCGTTAAGCTCCGCGCGGTGTGCTACCAGCCATTTCTCCTGCTTCGGTGCGCCCAAAGCAACGAAAAGCATATCTGCACCGCTGGCGTTGATATCCGCAATAATCTGCGGCACATCCTCATCTTTGAAATAACCGTTGTGGCAGCCTACTACCTGTACGCCCGGATAAAGCTCCTCAGCCTTCGCCTTCGCAGCTTCGGCAATTCCCGGACTGCCGCCGAAGAAGTACGCCTTATAGCCCTTGTGCGCAGATAAATCCAACAGCTCGTTGTACAGGTCAAAGCCTGCTACACGCTCCGGCACCTTGTAGCCCAGGTGTCTGCCTGCCCACACGGCACCGGCACCGTCGGGCAGCACCAGCTCCGCATCCTCGCAGATTATTTTTTTATACTCTGCGTTTTCCTGGCACATCATGATGATTTCGGCATTCGCGGTAACAACGAAGGTCTGCTCCTTGGCGAGCATTCTTTCTTCAAGCGTTTTCACTGCCTCCTGCATAGTCATTGCGTGTACAGGCACGCCTAATATTTTAATTGCTTGTATCATTAAAATTCACCTCATTCGTTATGCGTCATTACACGCTAAAAATTTTTCAAAGTGATTTTGATAAGGGAACCATCATAATTCCAGTAAAATTAGCTTTGATATTTCTCAAGATTGTCCATTATTTTTTTAATTATATCATCAAATTGAAAATCAAATTCTTCCTTCTTTATTTTAAACTCAAAACCACTTACAGTATTACCAAATGATTTAGTTTTCTTATCTCTTTCAGGCATTCTTATTCTATATAACAATTTTTCATCATCATATGTTATTCCAATAACATAATGTGCACTAAAGAACTTATTCCAAGTTTTATATTTTGTAAGTTTAAAAAAATTGCACTTTTCTATATCTCTCTTATACTCTGATAAGCTTAAAGCAATTGCATCTTCAACCGACTTTTTCAAATGTGACAGGTTCTTTACGTTTGTCAACTCTTTCATAGCTTCGCCAAAGCCTATTGAGTTGATATGATATACTAATACAGAGATTTGAAAAGTATCACGCTCAATATATATATCTAATAATCCTAACATAATTATAAATCCACCTTTCTGCGAAAGGCACCAATGCGGTTATGAAACTACCTGTTACCTTTCTTTTTTATATTTCCCTGTTATATTAGTTTTGTAAAACTGACGAACTACAGAACACGTGGAGGTGAGTGGCGGAAGATTACTCTTTACCCCGCATCATTATATGTTGTCGGTTGTCCGTATAGGCATCAATGATTGGCGCATACCGTAGCCCGTAAACTTATCTCTTCAGAAGTCGACTCGATTTTTGCCGGATGACCAGTTAATTGTCAGTTTTACAACTATACTATTTCAGGGAGGTTTTATTGTTTGTTTAAAATTTTTCGTAAGAACTGTTGCGGACTTGATGTCCATAAGACTTGGATTTATGCCTGTATCGGTATTACAGACAACAATGGCAGAACTGAATATAAACAAACTCGTTTCTCTTCCTTTTCCAAAGGATTGAAGGAACTGCTTAATTGGCTTGTTAAATACGACTGCTTTGATGTCTGCATGGAATCTACAGGTAAATACTGGATTCCTGTTTTTAATATCTTAGAAAAGGATTGCAAAGTTGTTCTTGCACACCCTAAATATACTAAGCCACAAAAGGGTAACAAGACTGACCGCAAGGATGCTAAATGGATTTGTGATTTATTTGCTTGCGATATGATAAAGCCTAGCTTTATTCCGCCTGCATCTATCCGTCATCTGCGAGATTTGGTAAGATACCGTTTCAAGCTCAACAATATGCTTTCCGGTGAGAAGAATCGTGCCCAAAACTGTCTTACTGTCTCCAATCTCAAGCTTGATGACGTTTTTTCTGATGTTTTCGGAAAAACTTCTATGGCTATTACCAATTATATTTTTGAACATCCCGGCGAAACTTTTGATGTTGCTCCATTCGTTACCAAGCGCTGTAAAACACCTGTATCTGAAATTCAGGCCGCTGTTGATGGTGCTATATCTCAAGAACAGGCTGTTAAGCACTTGTCTAAACCACATTGAGCACCTTACAGAATCTAAAGAAAAAATAACACAGGAAATCCTTCGTGTAGCCGAACCTTATTCCGAAGCCTTAAATCTCTTACAAACTGTTCCCGGTTTAGGAAAGAACCGTATTACAGCTATCTCAATACTTTCCGAAATAGGAGCAGATATGTCTGTGTTCCCAACAGCCAAACATCTCGCTTCCTGGGCAGGATGCTGTCCTCGTAATGATGAAAGTGCTCGCAAAATAAAATCCACTAGGATTTCCCGTGCTGGTTCTTATTTTAAACCAATATTGGTGCAAATTGCAAACGCTTTATTAAAATCTAAGGAACATCCTGAGTTCGGAGAACGCTACAGAAGGATTAAGGCTCGCAGATGACACAAGAAAGCTATTATAGCCATTTGCAGAATGTTGCTCACAGCTATCTGGCACATACTCAAAAAACATGTACCATATTCTGCTGAAGGTTTTGTTGAACAACGCCAAGTAAAGCCTTCCAAAAAAACTTTCTCTTTCACAGGCATTACATTTGCTCAAAGAACGTGGCTATATTATTGATATGCCTTTACGTGAATAAAGTTGGCTACTAAAATATTGTTTTTTGACCACCGCGAGATGGTCTGTTTGCTATGTAATAATTCAAGTCACTGCTTGACTGGGGGTTGTTTCAAACTTATACCTACTCTATTATAGTTATTTTTATTCTTATATTTTTGCTTTTAGCATATTGTATTGCTTCATCTAGTCCTCTTTTTTGGTCTTGTGAAATCTTAATTTTAGGAATAGCAACTTCTAATTCTTTGTAATCATATACTTCTTTAGAAACAACAGTTCCTTGCCAAGCTCTTTCTGTAAACCTATCCAATGTATCTATATTTTTGACCAAAGTATTATATATCCCCCTACCAGTTTGATAAGTATCTGCAGTTAAGTCCATACTTTTTATACTAGTGATAGTTCTACCATTTAACTTATCAATAACAGGGAAATTATAGCCTAGACTATTCCCCAACGCCTTATCTATAATTTGTCCTCTTTTAAACGCCCCCTTTTCCCATAGGCTATCACCTATATACACAATATCATTAGATAGTTTAGTAGTCGATATACTCTTAGCTGTGTACTTTTCTAAACTAGAAACAATCTTGCCTACTCTAGGAAATTTAGTTAATATTTTGCTAGTCCCAGAAGCAACACATAAAGAAGCTATATCAACACTAATACGACCTAACTCGTAACCTGTTTCTTCTGCTGTACCATTTTCAAATTTATCCAACCTCTCGTTGAATACATCTATAAATTGCTCTTTTATTTCATTCGCTAAACTAGGTTCTTCATATACAGCTTGCAAGAATTGATACATTTCATTAAGAGTACCAAGAGGATCTGAAACAATAGCAGATATATCTTCTATTTCTTCAACACCTCTATCTTTTAATCCTTCTCCATATCCATTTAATACACGTTTAGGATTAAATATTATATCTGCTACCGCATTGTTCTTCGTCCCACTTGCAGCAACACTTCCACCTGCTTGGGGATTACCAGATACAAATTCAGCCACAACTGCTCCTAATGCTGCACTTACCCATTGCATTTTATCAGGATCATAATTAGCCGCTTTTTTAACTTCTTCAATAACCAGCTTGTTTATTCCAGCAGCAGTTGCACCAGCAAGAAAATCTCCCCCAGTAAGCTTACTCATAATTCCACCAACAACTGCATGATAAAGAGCTTTCTGTTCGTTGCTGCCATCCATGTAGTGAATCTCATTATACGCCAATTCGCCAAACAAATTAGCTAATTCCTGGCGTTCTTCAATTTTTGTCTTATCAAAAATCTCGCCAAGCTTATTCAAGCTGTTTTTGGTATCACGGTTCAGCTTATTAATATCCTGCTTCTGGTTTTCTTTATCACGGATTTCAATAGTTCCTTTGCTAATAGTAGCTTTCGTTGTGCTTTCAGCCTCTCCGCTTGCAGGCATGCCAATATCAGGCGTTATGCCTTTTTCATTGTAATCCGCATCATTGTTTTTGTTTACTTTGATGCCAGCTCCACCTGCTTTGTAATCCGCTTTGTTCCGAATATCCTCAAAAGTCAGTGTACCTGTGGAGATTTTATTTTTGTCTTTTTCAGCTTCACTGAAGATAATACCACCTTTAAGGTCGGTGTTTTCACCTACGTTAATATCAAAGCCTTCTGTGCCTGCGTAAATGCCACTTTGGTCAGTAACGCTCTTATAATTGCTGTCAATCTTGCCTATGCTTGCACTGCCGCTGACGGCTTTATTGCTGCCAAGGCCAATGCTTACGCCAACTGATTTATTGGTTTCCTTATAGCTGTTACTATCCTGCTTGCTTTCAATATTAAGGTCTCCGCCTACGTTACCGGTAACTTTTTCGCCACTCAGCATACCGCCTTTAATGTTGGTGTCATTACCACTTGCAAAACTCAAATCTTTATTGGCGGTTACAGTGCTTTCATTGTAAGTTGTGCCATTTGCAGACACTTCTCCCTTGGACATACTGCCAGAAATGCTGTAGCTTGGGCCTTTACCAAGTTCTAGGCTTGCGCCAACACTTGCACTGCTGGATTTACTGTTTTGCTCCGTTTTATTCGTATTTTTAGACGCAGTTATATTAAGGTTTTCTTTAGCGTTTAAGGTAACGTCCTTGCCTTCAACATTGCTGCCAGTGATATTAATATCTTTCTTCGTAGAAGTAACATTAACATCCCCGCCCGCCTTTACTTCGCTGGCGTTAGCTACTGTTGTTGTGCTATTACTTTCACTCTTGCTCTTCGTTGTGCCAAGGCTTACATTAATAGACAAGTTTTCGTTTACCTTGCCACCGCCCTTGCCTTTAATATCTTTGATTGCTTTATCAGCATCCTTGTATCCTTTGACAGCAACTAAAGCACCAAGGCGTTTATCTTCAACATCTGTTGCATGTTTTACGCTGTTCGCTGCGTTATTTACAACATCTACATAAGCGCCGCCCACAGAAACACTCAGTCCTGTTCTTTTAAACTCATGCTTCTCCTGCGCATTATAAACGCTGTTGCTGTTTTCAATGCTTACATTTTCACCCTTAATGCTGATATCTTTACCCGCGACAACAGTACTGCCTTTAACGTTCGTAGCCTTATCTGCATCCAGGTTCACATTGCCTTTAACACTGCCAACTGTGCTTCCCACCTGCTCAACGTTCTGATTAGCGTACTGGTCCTTCTGCTTTTCCTTGCCAATGGTAAAGCCCAAGCCACCGCCAGCAAACACACCGCTCTTCTTTACAGATTTAATGTATTCGCTTTCGCTTATCTGCTCCGCACTGCCGATATTCAGATTGCCGCTAGTTTTTACGTTTACGTCATTATCTGCAACTACGTTGCTGCCTGTAATGTTCGTATCTTTTTTGCTGCTAATTGCAATTTCTCCGGCAGAAACATTGCTGCCGACAACAGTATTCTGCTTACTGTAATCATAAATATCCGTTGTTTTGGACGAAAGCAATCCACTGACCTTGTTGTGCTCTTCATGCAGGCGCTCATGGTATTCTGTTGCATTAGTGATATTTATATTATTTTCGGCAACCAGGTCGGCTTTTCCTGCTTCACTGGCTACGTTGCTACCTTTTATATTGATATCTTTGCCGCTTGCAATGCGGATATCGTTCTTCGCCGCAATAGTTGTACCTTTTACAGCTTCATCCACCTGCTTGTTATGGTTGTAATAGCTGCCGCCACGGTTGCCTACTTCGCTTTCCTCGCTGTACAAATCTTTCACAGCAGTCAGGTTCACATCGCCTTTAGCATTCAACTCCACGTCATTTTTTGCACTCAAAATACCACCTGCTATGCTGATGTCCTTTTTAGCATTCAGGCGGATGTTCTCGCCGCTCAGCGCACTTTGCTGGTGCTGCACGTCATGGATTTCTGCAGAAGAGCTGCCATAAGCTACGGCAACGTGCTTTTCATTTGCTACCGTTACGATATCAACATCGTTAGCACTCAAAGTCAAATCCTTGCCTGCAGTCAGATTTGCTCCTCTGTTAGTGATGCTGTTGCCTGCTTCCAGCGTCAAATTCTGCCCAGCACTAATAGAACCAGTTGCTTCAAGCTTTTTCTGGTTCAGCTCTCTATATTGTGTTTCGCTCGTTGTTGCTTCGTTGGTAATGTTCTCCGCTTGTAGCATAGCATCCACTTTCGCACGCATTGTACCGCTGTTGGTGATATTTTTCTCTGCTTTTATCTTCAGGTTTTTGCCTGCAATATCGCCTTTGTTGCTCACATTTTCTGCGCACAAAGCTACAGTACCATCGCTTTTGATGTTACCCATGTTCTTGATATCCTGCTTGGAGTACAGCTCTACCTCACCGCCTACGATGAGCGCACCATCAGGACGCAAATCTTCACTGCGCACCTGTGCCAGGAACACCTCCGGTACAAGAACCTTTTCGCCGTTGACTACTTCTTCCACCAGCCAGACAATATCTGTGGTCAGGCTTGCCATCTGCTCTGCTGTCAGTGCTACGCCAACCTTCAAATCCATTGCTTCCGCAACTACTGCGCCTGCGTTCATCAGGGCAGCAAACTGCTCCATATCGCTGCCGTAATCGCCAAGATATTTCTTGCCAGTCAGCGTACCAATCTGCTGCAAAACAAATTGCTGTTCAAAATAACCATCGCCAAGTCGTTTGCCAACCTTTTCCGGATCTGCCTTTACACGCTCCAAAAGGTAATCACTGGAAAGGAACTCGTGATAATCAGCAAACTTCTTGTTTGTCTCAATGAGGTATTTCGCCGTTGCATCATCCGTCAGCTTAAAGATTTTGCTGTTGATATGCAGGCTGGAAATATCCATCATTTTTTCGCCTGTATTGTTGTCCTTGCCTGCTGCAGCCTTATCATCAGCCTTTCCTTCTACACTGGTAGATACATCCTGCTTTTCCTTATAAAGCTTTTCATCCGTAAGATGATTTTCTGCATCCGTCTTGAAATAATCATCACTTTCAGGCAAATCGCCTACTTTTCCCTTGGCCTGATGTGTTTTATTTACAATATCTTTGGCATTAATTTTTACACCACTAACACCGCTCAAAAGGCTTAAGCGCTCGCTGTCAGTGCCCTCCTCATCACGCATCGTATGGTCATAGTAAGGAATCACCGTAGTACCATAAACCCAATGACATCTGATATGCATTCTTCTATGCTTTTTATACTTCCAGTAATGATAGTCATTACCACGGTCATAGTAATGTATCGTTCCCTGATAGCCAACATTTTCTACCGTACCGCCAGCATTGACAGTTAAATTTTTGCCTGCCTTTATTTTGCTGTAATGGTTGGTCAGGTCTTTGTCCAAATCAATCTTGATGTTACCGCTGGCAATAATATTTGCATCTGCAGTCTCTTTATCGATCTGCGCAGTCAAAATCTGCCTGTCAAATTTGCGCACTGCATCATAATAATTAGGTGCGTTCAAATGCGGAATCTTGTAGGAAATATCCTCATGGCTTTCTTTAAAGCTTGTCTCAAAAATCTCTTTCTTGTTGACAAGATTCTTCGCCTTAATGCTGATATTGCCTTCACTTTCTATATCAGAGGAACGGTTAAGCACAGTATCTTCCGCAGTCAAAGACAAATCACCTGCAGCATTAATTAAAGAGCCTTGCTTTACGCCTGCTTTGTTCTGATTCGTAATATTGTTGGCAGAAATTATGCCACTCGCGCCAACAGCCACCCAACCATCTTCGTTCAGGAAATCGCCAATGCTGTTGATTGTCAGATCTTTGGTGACAAAAATATTACCAAGGTCTTTATTTGTGAAATCGTTTGAGGTGTTTATAACAGCATTTTTACCGACACCAAAATATGCACTGTCCTGATTAGTAAAACTGCCTAAATCTGCTTCCAGATTGCCTTGTACGTCAATGCTTGCTTTACTGCTGCGCATTGTGTCAGCAGTTATTTTCGCATCCCCGCCGGTATGTAAATTAGCCAGATTACTGTTCAGCAGCATGCCTGCTTTTATTTCACCATCGCCGGAAACATAAATATTGGCATAATTATTATTCAACGTATTGCTTGCTTCTAATTGCAGGCTGCCCTTGCTGACAAATGCGCCTTTATTAGTATTGCTGAAATCTGTTGCAGTTATTTTTGTCAGTGCGCTGCTGCCATCCGCACTGATTGTTGCACCGTCATTAGCAAATCTATTAGCAACAGTAAGCGTACCATTTTGCCCATAGTTAACCAGGGCAGTATCCTGATTTATAAAATCAGCTGCCCTCACGTCTAAATCATTGCCAGCTAAGATGATAGATTTATTATTACTAATAGACGCAGCAATATTGATATCCGCATCATTTCCGGCAGAAAGCAAGCTGTTATTAGTATTAGATAATTTTGCAGCAGAAACACTCAGAGCTTCGCCAGCTTTCAAGGTAGCCTTGTCCTGCTCCACATCACCACTTACTGCAGCTGTTAAATTTTTCTGTGCTTCAATGTAACCCAAGCTGCTATTTTTAAGAGTACCAGCATTTATCTGCATATTTTCTATCGCAGCAATCTTACCGGTGTTCTGCAGCAATCCATCTGCACTGATATGCAGTTCATTGGTATATACTTCACTTTTGTCTACCTGCAGGTTGTTCGTGAAGATCTCCAACTGTTTAGGATTGCGCGCATTCAGCCCATCACCAGCGATAAGCATATCACCCTTGTTGTTTCCAAACTTTAAATTACCGTCTGCCCAATTCGTCACTGCGCCTGTAGAGAGAAGCACATTATCTGTGTTGATAAACCCAAGTCCGTTAACACTTATACCATTGGCATTGGCAATAACAACACTTGCTTTGTTGCCTGCAACCTCCAGATATCCGTTAAGTGTGCTGGCATTGCTGCTGGTAACCTCGTTTAAGATTACACGCGCACCTTTGCCGGCAAGGAACATATTGCGGTCAATGTAACCGCCAAGCTCTGTTTTAGTGTACTTGGTTGCATTATTCAAAATCAGGCCTGTAGATTTAATGTTGAAATCACTGTACAAATTACGAGAAACACCATTTCCGTTCACTTCCGCAATCTGCACAAGGTCAACACCATTAGCAGCCTTGTCAATAATTGGTTTATATTTACCATTGGCGTTAGCATCTGCCACTAAATCTAAATCATTGTCACTTATCTTATCCTTTTTCACCGTAGCCGCAACACCAGGAGCTTGTGCTACATCAGGCAAGGCAGGCGCTTTAAAATCTTCTGCCTCACGCGGTGCTTCAGGATTTGGCGTCGCAGGTATTACCGGTTTATCAGGATTAATCTCTGTAATGCTTACACCGGTAGTATTATTAATTTTACCATCTGCACCGATAGTATAAATATTATTCTTGTTTAAAGTAACCTTATCTGCTTGAACATTTACGCTGCTTTTTGCACCTATAGAGCCACTGCCACTAAGAATACCACCAGCAGAAATACTTGCTTCGCCACTGCTATGCATATATCCGTCATTGTTTATAGCTTTAGTACTGGTTACATGCAATATACTTGATGCATTGATATTGCCACTGTTTGCAATTTCGTCAGCAGTAATCCTTAATGCTGCAGCGTCCTGCAAAAATTTAGGATTTTCCTCTTCCTCTTCTGCAGTGTAAGCTGCGCCTGCTTCCAAGGTACCACTATTGGTCAGTTTACCGCCAACAGTCAGCGTCATATCCTTTTGTGCCGTTATAACGCTGCTGTTTTCAATGTCTTCTGTACTGCTGATCATCACGTTGCCATCGGAGGTAAGAGATGTGTAATCCTTATTCGATAATCCGTCCGCAGTATTACTGCTACCAGCGTTTTTAGTAAAGACAATCCTGCCGTCATTGGTAATGCTTAAATTCTCCTGCGCTTTCAGGTTGCCGCCAATATTCATGCCCAGTCCTTTTTCCGTCCCTACAAGCATAATCCTACCGGCATACATACCACCCAATGCAGCCACATCAAGTGCCACCTGTGGCTTTTCCGCAGTCGCAGTTGTTTTATGGACTTCTAACGAGCCATCTGTATTGTATTTTACCTCATTGCTGCCTGCTACAACATTTATCGCCTCATTTGCCCAAAGCTCATCATTAATTTTTATCGCACGGGCCATAATATCTAATTTATCAGGTCTGTAATCTGTGCGTTGCTCTTCTGTTAAGCCAGCATTCTGGATATCCATAGCACCTTTTGCAACAGAAAAGCCATTTAATTTACCATCAGCACCCCAATCAGGCATACCTGTAGTAAGCGTAGCTCTGCCTACATTGATAAAGCCAAAACCCTTGCCGACAATACCGTTTGGATTGGCAATTACTAAATCAGCTTTTGTACCTGCAATCTCCAGCATACCATTCAGATTCGTTTTACCAGTACCGGTTACTTCAGTGAGAATCAGCTTTGCTGCATTTCCCTGCAAATTGGCGTTAGCGTTCAATGCTCCCGCTAAGTGGGAATTATACTGTGCACTTCCTGTATGGTTGTTGAAGACAATACCATTGCCAGGCACATTGAAATCAGTAAATTTATTATGTGATAGGCCATTACGGTCCGGTTTCACTATATTGATTATATTACCGTTTACATTCGCTCCACCTGCTTCTGCAGTAACTGCTGCATAGCAAGGCATAACCGCCTGCATCTGCAATGATAAAGCAATAGCCAAAGCTAAAAATTTCTTTCTGTTCTTACCCAAATTCCCCATAATAGCCCTCCATCCTAAGGCTTATACCGATATCTTTAAATCTGTGCTGTAAGCATCAGGCCATACGTTCTGCTAGCAGTCTTAAAGCCTTCCGGCTTCTTGACCGGATAACCAACAAATGCATCATAGCTGAAAGCCCCTATTCTTCCGCGCATACCGATTGCACTGCCTACTAATTCCGTCCCTAATAAATATTCGGCAGATGCTCCTGATACCTTGCCATAATCCAATGCCAAATATAGCTGATGCGGTAAATCATCTATCGGAAAACGCAGCTCATTGCGTACTACAAGGCCATCTTCTGCTGAAAGCGTCTGCTCTCCATCAAAGCCACGTACACTGTACCAGCCCCCTATAGAAAATAATTCACTGCCATATATTCTCTGGTCTGCTTTTTGCCCACGCACGGAAACATTATACTGCGCATCATACCCGTTTCCAAAAGACACCGGCGCAGTATAATTAGCGCTGAGTAGATACATATTGTACTGCGTTGTTGCTTCATCCGTCATACCGTCCGTAGGTCCTGCATCTGCATACCACGGCAAGCCCTTCTGCCATTTCAGCGAGGCATCTAATACGCTTGCGCCAAGATATTGCCTGTGATTTACACCGACCTGCATTGCTGTTGTCTTTTGGCGTTGCACCTCTATTTCCGTGCCGTCTATATAGCTGTGACGAGTTTTATGTACAAGACCAAGCTCAAAATCAGTCTTACTCTTTTGGTCACGTTGCAGCAAATGATTCCAGCTGATGCTATCACTTGTAAATTTACCGCTGGAAACAAAAGGGTTTACTGCATATTCGACAGTCTGGTGGTAATCATTCTTGCTGTGGCTGAAAGTAAACCGCTCCTTACCGAACGGGACACTGTAGTACAAGCTGTTCGCCCTTGTTCCCTTGCGTTCACCTGATTGCGTAGCATCTTCATTCCAGCTTGCGTAAAATACATCGTTCGCTGAAAAAGGCTGCAACAGCTGCAATGTTGCGCTCATCTGTGCCCTGCCTGTTGTCTTAGTGCCACTGTTATCTACTGAAGTCATTAAAGTCCAGGGCTTTGTGCGCTTAATATCTATAACAAGATTACTTTCACCTTCTTTACTGCCCGGCTCAATCTTTATATCTGCACTCTGCGAAGGCACATTGTTAAAATTATCTATGGTCTGTTCTATATCACGTATATTAAGTATTGAACCTCGCTTCATGCAAACTGCATTATGCCAAGTTCCCCAGGTATTTTCATTTCTGAATTTAATATCCCCCACAATACCAGGAACTAATGAAAAGACAAATTTACCTTTTGATAAATCCTGTTCCCCAACATAAACTCGCGTTGTTACATATCCACGGTTGATGATTTCCTGGTTGATTCGTTTCAGCAATTCATTGATGCCGTTCACACCGATTCTCTGACCATTAAACTGTGCCAGATATTCATCTATCCAAGTAAATTTATAGCCATATTTCGGTGCATAAAGCACGAAACGTTTAATTCTAAAACTATTCTCTTCCGCTGGTAAAACAAAAGCCTCCAAACGGCTGCTTTGCTGCTGCGATTTAGCCATAGACTGACTAACGCGATGCTGCAAATCCTGTTCAGCGCGTTTGGAAGCTTGCTCCTGCTCTTTCTGAGCAATTATCTGTTGTTGTGTATCTAATTGAGCTGCATAAACAGATGCCGGAAAAGTAATACCTGTCAACATCATAATAAGTAAATCTTTTGCTAAATTTTTCATACAGCTCACTCCTAAAAATATATTCTATCATTGAACAGAATTAAAATATTAATAGGATGATTTTACCACAAATTTATATTTTTGCAAAGAGTTTTAGTGTAAAATTCTAAGCATAAAACAGTATTACTGTATATATGCCTTCAGCACATCGCTCTGCTTGTCAAGGCACAGATACTTGTAGACCGGTCTGCCAACGCTGCCGCGGTGCAGATCCAGCTTCAGCAGATGCAGGGATTTCAAAAACTCCAGATATTTACGGATAGAAACGCGGGAGATTCCCACCATGCCTGCCACCTCTTCGGTAGTAAACATGCCATCAATACCACAGATGCAATTCCAAACAGTGCCTAAGGTGTTTTTATCAAGACCCTTGGGCAAAGTTACCGCAACCTGATTTTCCTGACGCATAATAGTAGTATCAAGGTCAGCCTGCTTAATGATGCCCTGCTCCTCAACAATCTGATAACGCTTCAGATAATTGTTCAGTGCAAGGTTAAAGCGTTCAAACTCAAAGGGCTTAATAATATAATCGACAGCGCCTAAACGCAGCGCCAGCTTAATTTTATCCTTATCGTTTGCTGCCGAAACGATGATGACATCTACATCATAACCATTCTCGCGTATTTTAGCCAAAAGCTGTAAACCATCCATAGTAGGCATAAAGACATCAAGAATGATTAAATCGTATTTATTCTGACGCAGCAGCTTCAGTGCAGTATCTCCGTTGCCGGCAATATCACACAGCTGAAACCCCTTGATCTGGCTAAGATAGTGCTCATGCAATTGGGCAACCATCGGGTCATCTTCTACAACTAACACGTTAATCATCTTAATCCCCCTCTTTCCTGGTTGGAAGCCTTACGGTAAAGGTAGTGCCCTCACCCGGAGCAGACTCCACAGTAATAGTGCCATTAAGGTTATTGATGCTTTGCTTAACCAGATATAAGCCAAAGCCATGACCGCTTTCGCACTTGCTGCTGAAGCCACGCTGGAAGATATGCTCGCGTATCTCGTCACTCATACCGGGTCCGGAATCCTCCACGACAATAACAATTTCGCGGTCAAAATCCAGAATTGAGAGATTAACGATGCGTTCACCGTCAAAATTCTTCAACGCATCAAAGGCGTTTTCGATAATATTGCCGGCAATCAGTACAATATCATGTACCGAAGGCACATCCAGCTCGCTGTGCAGCTCGCTTTCCTCTGTCAGAGAAAAGTCGATATCAAGTTCACGGCTGCGGCTTATTTTACCGAGGATAAAGCCTGATAATGTTATATCCTTCAGGCGGGTTACTACATAAGAAACCTCAGATTGTCTGTTATAGGCAATTTCCTGCGTAAAATTCTTCAGCTCGTCATAGGCCTTCATATCGATCAGGCCCATAATCACATGCATTTTGTTCATAAACTCATGTGTCTGCGCTCTTAAAGCAGTAGCATAATTTTTAAAGCCTGTCAGCTGGTTAGCCATCTCTTCTACTACAGATTTTTTGCGGAAGGTAATTACGGCACCGATAATGTTCTTACCATCCAGCAGTGGTACTGCAGTAATAATAAAGACAGTATTACCCATCTTGACACTGGCATCAACTAAAGTCTTACCTTCTTTTATAATATCATCCAACGGCACACGTTTCAAGACATCTTTAGCAGATTTTCCAAATAGTTCATTAACTCCTTCAATACCTGCTTGCTTCAAAAGCAATTGGGCCTCGGAGTTGACAAGCGTAATGCAGCCGTTGCTGTTGATATTGATAATGCCTTCACGTACAGAATTAAGAATAACGTCGCGTTCCTGCAGCATTCTGGCGATTTCCTCCGGCTCATAGCCGAAAAGAACACGTTTAATTCTCCGCGCCAGATAAATTGCGCCCCAAATGCCGACAATCAGGCCAAGCAGCGTCATAGACAGCAAGAATAAAACTGCATCGATTGTAGAATTATTAACGATTTCGTCGGAATAACCGGTAACAACATAACCGATGGTTTTTTTATTGTCATCTTTAACAAAGCCAATAGCCTTATTGGGAATCGAGTAGTTTTCCTTATAGGAAATATTGTTGCGTCCCGCGTATTTGTCAACCAGATTACGCGCACTATGCTCGAAGTCAGGGAGCTTGCCGGGGTTATACAACACGCGCAGATGGCGGTTCTTGTCGTAAATCGCTACGCCCGCTTCATCCGAATGGTCAACATCGTTAACAAAGACAGCCATAAAGCTGTCTACGGAATCCTCCGGCCTCTTGTTCTGCTTCTCCAGGCTCTCCCTTATTTCCGGAGAGTTACAGAGAATGTTGTTGATGCTTACGGCGTTGATACTTACGCGGTCATAAATTACCCGCGCCACCTTTTGCGTCGTAAACAAGGATGTCGGCAGCAGTGCGATACACACTACGAGCGTAATAAGTACTACTATTTTCTGTAAAAGTGAAAGCGTTTTTCCTGATTTGTAATTGTAATTATCTTTAGATTTTCTCCACATCAGCAGGTACCGTCAGGAACTGAATACCAGGATTTCGTTCCAGAATCCAATTCAGGGACCACTCGTTATTTACAAGAATAACAGGTCTGTCCTTTTTATCATAAACAAGCATTCCGTTATCCAAGCCTTTAATGTTCTCAATCAGCTTCTTATCCTCTGCATATACCCAACGTGCAACGGAGTACGGCAGCTGATTCATCAGCAGCTTAGAGCTGTACTCGTTAAGCAGACGATATTCCAGAACCTCCAGCTGCAGTACACCGACTACGCCGACGATGTAGCTTTCAAGACCTACGCCCTCCTGACGGAATACCTGAATAGCACCCTCCTGCGACAGCTGGATGATGCCCTTTTCAAACTGCTTGCGTTTGAGGGAGTCCTTAGGCTGTACGCGGGCAAAAATTTCCGGCGGGAATACGGGGAAGTCTTCAAATTGCAGCTTCAGGCTGCTGTCGCTCAGGGAATCACCGATACCGAAGATACCCGGATCAAAAACGCCGATAATGTCACCTGGATATGCTTTTTCCACTATTGTGCGCTCCTGAGCCAGGAACTGCTGCGGCTGTGCCAGCTTAACCATCTTACCTGATTGCTTGTGGTAAACGCTCATTCCCTTGTCAAAGACGCCGGAACAAATACGCATGAAGGAAATTCTGTCACGGTGAGCAGGATTCATATTAGCCTGGATTTTAAAAACAAAAGCAGAGAATTTTTCGTTCTCCGGTGACAATATTGTACCATCCTGCAGCATTCTCGGCTGTGGCATGGGAGACATTTCCAGAAATTTTTCCAGGAAGCTCTGTACGCCGAAGTTGGTCATAGCACTGCCGAAGAACATCGGAGTCAGCTCGCCGGTGTTAACCTTTTCCATGTCAAACTCATCGCCTGCCATATCCAGCAGCTCGATGTCATTGCACAGGTTTTCGTACAGCTCTTCGCCAAGCAGCTCTTTGATTTTGGGATCATCAAGAGAACCGGTAGTAGATTTCAGCTTTTTGGCACCATGGCTGGTGTCGTCCTCAAACAGCTCAATGGTGTTTTCCAGACGGTTATATACGCCCTTGTAATGTCCGTCGATACCGATAGGCCAGTTAATCGGATATGCGCGGATGTTCAGCACCTTTTCCAGCTCGTCCATCAGGTCGAAGGGGTTACGGCCGTAGCGGTCCAGTTTGTTGATAAAGGTAAAGATAGGCAGACGGCGGCGGTGGCAAACCCAGAACAGCTTCTTGGTCTGCGGCTCTACGCCCTTAGCAGCGTCAATCAGCATGACAGCGCTGTCGGCAGCCATCAAAGTACGATAGGTATCCTCGGAGAAGTCCTGGTGACCGGGGGTATCCAGAATGTTTACGCGGAAGCCGTCGTAATCAAATTGCAGTACGGAGGAGGTAACGGAAATACCACGCTGCTTTTCAATCTCCATCCAGTCGGATACAGCGTGCTTATTGCTCTTTCTGGCCTTTACGGAGCCTGCCAGGTGAATAGCTCCGCCGTAAAGCAGCAGCTTTTCGGTAAGGGTAGTTTTACCTGCGTCAGGGTGAGAAATAATAGCGAAGGTACGGCGTTTCTTAATTTTATCCATCAATTCTGTCATTATGTATATGCTCTCCTATTTCTTTAAATTTTTGGTAATCCTGGCAATTTCATCCTCATCGGAAACCAGCTCGTCTACTGCCGGATAATCGGCGTTCTGCTCCTCGTACAGCTTGTAGGCATCAAGAATCTGCATTTTGATGTAGTCGGGAACAGGGATTTCCGTCTGCAGCTCACCGCGCAAGGTTACGCGGAAGGCAACGTTCTCGTAGCGTTCACCGCTGTAGGTTTCGCAGGTGAAGGAAGTACGCATGAATTCATCCTTGAAGGTGCAGTCCTTCAGGATATGCGCTTTGCGCTCCTTATCCCACGCTGCATAGATTTTATACAGCTCCTGCTGTGCCTCCACCGGCACGTCCTCGCCCAGGACAACGGTTTCTGTTTCATCTATCGGCGTGCAGTCCATGTTGTTATAGACAGTGCCGTCCTCCAGCTCAAGGTCAACTGTCAGCACATAGTCAACCTCATGAAAGCTGGCTGTTTTAATCTGCCATTTCTGCTGCCAGCGGGCAATACATTCCGGGCAGATAAATTTGGTATCGCGAATGCTGTTGTTCATGTAATTATCACGATAATACAATTTTTCTCCGGGCACAAAATGTTCGCCGCATTCACTGCAGACGAATTCCAATGTACGAATCATCGGTCAAAACCTCCCAATATAATATGAAAAAGCCCTCACGTCGAACGCAAGGCGCTCTGCTATAACAGTAATCAGTAATGCCGTGGCTGTCTGGAAGCTATGCTCCCACACTGTGAGCCTTGGGCCTGATGTTTTGCAGCTTCTGCTGTCAATTACTGTTCAAATTGCTTTTATTATGCCGTCAGCGACAGTTAAAATCACCGCTGCTGCCCGACAGCTGCGCAAAATATATTTACACGTTCTATATTATAACATATCAGCTTGTTTTTCCCTAATAATTTTTCTTTAAAATGGGGGTTGTTTTGAATATTCAGGTGGGTAAATTACGGTGAATGGAGGTTGTGAGGGAGAAAAAAAAAGCACGCTCTCTCGCGGTGCAACAAAGGGATTTTCGTAAAACGAGAATTTTTGAGTGACACCTTCAAAGAGTGTGGCAAGAAGAACACCCACGCAAGAGTAGAAATGCTCCTGTGTGGGTGTTTTCATATTGTTTGTTTAATAGATGACCGTTACTGTGACATCTTTTTCGATTTCCAGAAACGATTTACCGTCAAAGCATTTTTCAGAAAGAACTGCATCAATAACCTCTTGTGGAATGTCACCTTCAACATCAATTTCATGTTTAGCTATGCATTTTGCGGCATCAGGGGTACAATCCCAAATTACAAGATAGGTCTTATTATCATTTACCTCTGGCTGCAAAACGTAAGTCGTTCCGTTATACTCGAATTCTGCTTCGTGATTATGCGAGATTAATTCACATAACTCATTCATTGAAATTCCTTGCATCATTTTACCCCCTTAAATAATGATTTGTACTTTTCGTAGAGAGCATCACCAGCATGAAGAATATCTGGATGTTTCCCACGAATGCCATTAGTGAAATAGTGTACATGGAGTGATTTCTTGCCATCATGGACACCATAATCTATATCAAATTGTGGTATACGATTTTCTCCGAAAACCCTTAATTGATCGAAATCTCCATTTTTCCGGTATAATAAGTAAGAGGTTCCCGGCGTATTAGACCTTTCAGGCAAATTCATACTTGCCTTTTGGTCTTTTGGTGCTAAAACCTTAATGCCATCAACATAATCAACAGTATGCCATCTTGCAGGGGTACTGAAACCGCCGCTTTCAAGAAAAGAGCCTCTACTTCCCATTAAACAGCACGCTCCTTCCATCTTTGAGAAAATGACGGATAATAATGTACATTATTGTAAATGTCCAGTTCTGCAACGTGTCTGCCACATACGATCAGGTTGGAAGGTGATTTTTGCTTTTGAAGTTCTTCAACTCCTCGAAGCAGCATACGCTTTCCGTAAGGACTTGACATACAGCCATTAGTAGTGATTGCGATGGAACTGTTTTCAGGCAAACCATCAAAGCACCATTCGAAATCGCTTTCGACACACCATGAAGCAACAGGAATAATATTAAATCCTTGCTGTTGCAGATAGTATGCCATGACACGATTTCTGGTGCAGTTCCAAATACTCTGTCCGGGTAGCATCTCCGGTAGCATGGAATAATCGGTAGTAATAATCCCTGCAAAACGCTTGAGGTTACTAAAACTTATCTCCGGATGATTCCAAAAGTTTTCAAACAGAGCATCATCAATAAAGAAATCAATCCAATATTCTTCCGGCTTGCTAATCCCTTTACGCTCGTTAAAGCATATTGCTTTTGAAGGAATTGCCTGTGTAGGAGCAAGCTGTGGTAATCTGTATTTACCGACCAAAGTTGCTCCATGCCAGTAATACAGTTTGAAATTATCGTATTTTCTTACATTTGTTTTTAACATAAAACCTGCTTTCTCCGCTTATATGCGGTCAAATTCTTTTGCTACACAGCTATAATTTACGCTGTGTTAATTGACATGAAGGCAGAATTATGCTAAAATACTCGAGCCAGTATGAATATGTTTAGCATATTCCGCAATGAGGACACATTTGTTTGCTGCGCCAACAGCTTACAGATGTGTTTTTATTTTTACCCTCAATATAACCACCTCCCATTAGGATACACACTGAAACAAGTTCAAAAGTGTAAGTTCGTATTTTGTATATTCCGATGAGCCATACTGCAGCCATTTTTTATAGTATGAATATGCATAACAAGCAGCTTCAAAACTTACATCAAAAGTGTCAGCAATGTCCATTGGATTATCCAATTTCAACTTATGAACGAGGACTGGAGGCACGAGAGCATATTTTGCAAAGAATTTTACTTCTTTTTCTGCCAGTTCACTGTCCTCACTGTGGTCTAAAACGATATGTCCGATTTCATGCATAATTGTGTTGTTGATGCGTCCGTAATCCTTTCTATCGTTATAGTAGATATACCATTCGCCAATATTCTTTTCAACCGAAAAACCATCTTCGCTCTTTTTTGAAAGCAACCATCGTTTGCTTTCTGGTATTGCAGAATACGGGATTACTTTAATTCCCATTTTTGTTGCAAGTTCAAAGCCGTTAACAGGTACACAACACACATCGTATTTGACAAATAAGTCAACCACAATCTGCTTAATTTCCTCATATCTTGCGTGTGATAATGAAATTCCCAATATTACTCCTCCCCAAACAATGCGTTAATAAGTTCTCTTTTTTCCTGTTCTGTCATGGAAGAAGCATTACGAGCAATCATACGTCGGATTCTCGGATGATTAAATTCTTCATTTTCAATACCGAGCAGAAAATCTGAGGTCGTATGAAGGGCAGTTGCAATATTTGCTAAAACGTCTGGCTTTGGTTCTCTGTCACCAGTGATGTATCTTGACATCACAGCCTCTGTGACACCGATTCGACTTGCCAGTTCTTTTTGCGTCATTCCACGCTTTTGTAAAGATTCAGTTATTCGTGAGCCTAATTCCTTTCCCATGATGGTACTCCTTTCTGTGCTATCATTTTAATAGCCATTATAATTATACTCATAACTTGCCATTTTGTCAAGTAATGTTGCCGAAATTAAAAACCACACTGAGATTGGCTTCCCAGTGTGGTTCTATGACAGTGTATTCTTTTTATAATTCGTGGAATTGTTTTGCTAATTGCAGGAACGAGGAGTTTGGCATAATTTTCTGTGATGGGATAAAGAGATATTGCCACTCCTTATATCCATTAGCCTTTCCCCAACGAGAGGCAACTTCGCAATACTGGATACCACGCTTTTTCTTTGCGATAACATCCGGGTCATTCAGTTTATCCTCGCCTTTAACCTCTACGAGATAAATCACGCCATCGGTTTCCACAACGAAGTCAGGCTCATAATGGCTACCACGATTATATGTGATATTAAACTCCCTTGGTGCAGGACGCAGCCAATTCTGTACATCGCCATCATTCTCCAAAACTCGCGCAAGCACCAGTTCCGGCATACTATCAAACTTGGCGGTACTGAACACACCACGCTTAATGCCATCAAACAGCACCGATTGAATTTTCTCCGCATAAGCGGCATACAGGTTTACACGCTCAGAGAAAGTATACGATTGTTGCAAATTATAGTTGCGAGTTCCGACCACTTCCTCCTGCCAAAAGCCGTTTTCACAGTAGAAATGCTGCAGCATCTGTGAATATATCTTATTGCCGATATCACGCTTATACATCATTACGATGTTCTGCATACCATTCTGCCCATACTGGTTTTCGTAATGGTCACACACTTGTGTTATCAATTTGAACAGCAGTGTAGAGCATTTTTCATAGTCGATTTCAGCTTTTTTACGCAACTGATCCACGATAACCTTTTTAGGATTGTACCCTTCAAAATCGATAGCTTCGCCCTTGATACGCTGCCTGTCATACATATCCTCAAGATTTTGTACGAGCAATTCATTCTGTATAGGCACATGATTAAACCCGGAAAGGTCTAAATCGAAGTCCACAAATACATATTCTTCAACGCCATTGTCGGTTACCTTGATACGAGGGATAGGGATAAATTTGCTTTCAGCGGCACGATGTACTTCTTCCGTTTTATACTTCATCCATTCAGTAAACGGATTTTCGTTGTTATGGAATACATCAGCCAAGTCCTTATCCTCGGTAACCTTCTGCTTAACAGTTTCCACAATCTGCTGCGCCTGTTCAGCGGTAACAGTATGACCGGGACTTTTCTGAATATGCTGTGTTACCTCTGTGGTAATAAGCTCCGTTGCCGTTTTTATAAGCGTATCAGTGGCATCGGTGCGCTCTACATTGGTGTGGGTATATGCATCATGGAGATTTTGGTCATCGTCCGTTTCAATTTCCAACTGTGTATATGTTACCTGCTCCGGCTCGATTTCCTCCACCTTAATAACATTTCCGGCTTTGAAGATAGAATCGCCTTTCTGTGCTTCTTGCAGAATATCATTAAATTTATCGTGTGCAGTCAGCATAACAGCGTCTACATCTTTATCCCCGGTACGCTCTCCATACGGCAGACGCAGACCACGGCCTATCATCTGTTCACGCAGAATTTTGGATGCAGCAGTACGCAAAGGAACGATGGTATAAAGGTTATTTACATCCCAGCCCTCTTTGAGCATATTGACGTGAATAACGATTTCTACCGGATTATCGGCACTTTCCACGTCAAGCAGTAAGCGTGTGTTCGCTTCGGTTTCAGAGCCTTTCTGCTTGGAATGAACGATAATGGTTTTATTGCGATATGCACCACCGTGGAACTCATCTGATTTCACAAAGGATTCTACCCATGCTGCGTGGTCGGTGTCCTTGCACACCACCAACATAAACGGCTTGACCACAGGTTTGCCGTGATTGGCAGCATAGACCTCCAACTTACGCTTTGTGCTTTCGTGACAGGTAATACCGTCCAAGAGCATCATTTTATCAAGCTGTTCATCGCCGAAGTTATAGAAATCAATATCGGAACGAGTAACAGCAAACGGAGTACGGGTATATCCATCCTCGATAGCCTTTGACAGCGGATATTCGTACACAACATTCTTGAACGGCACCTGCTTTGCACCCTTGGTAACAAGAGGAGTAGCTGTCAGTTCCAATCCAAGCAACGGATTCAGTTCATTCAACGCCTGTGCGCCTTTTTCTGCACGATAGTGGTGGGACTCGTCCATAATAAGCACCAAGTCCGGCAGATTGGAAAGATACTTATAGAAAGAGTCTCCGATTAACTCGTTGACCTTCTTCATGTTGGCCCCTTCCTTGTTGAATTTATCGATGTTATACACGAAAATATGGATATCCGATTCAAACAAGGACAGCGTTTTTTCCTTATAATCATCATCTGTGATTATCTGCGGAGGGGTACTGAAACAGCCAAGACCACGGAACACATATTTTGCACTGTTGTTATCACTGAGGTCTTTTTTCAGTTTATCGTAAATCGTGGTATTCGGCGCAACGACAAAAAAGTTACGAATATTGTGCTGAGTATAAAGGTACGCAATAAAGGCACCCATCAAACGAGTTTTGCCGACACCTGTTGCCAGTGCAAATGTAAGGGACATAAATTCACGCTCAAAATCAGAGCAGATCGGGTACATTGCGTGAACACTGCCGAGGGCAGCCTTCAAGTTCATACCTTTGCGGAGATTGACGGACGTTACAATCTCTTCAAGGACTTTCAGCGATGCCTTCTGTGGTTTACGCAGAGACATGACACCGCTGATATAATCGGTAGTATATTGAGGAAAATAATTATTCATCACATTCCTCCTCATCTTCATATACCGGCGGACGCACGATATTCAGATTATAGTCAGCCTTTCCAAATTCACAGTGGCTGAGAAGCATCTGCGGAATTTTCTTAATGGTAATGTTCGGATATGCCTTGTCCAGACCGCTGTCGAAGGAACGGCAGGCAATTACCAGATATTCGCCTTCCTCCATTGTGTCCTTGATGGAATCCATATAGGCACTGTTTAAGTGGCGTGTTGTAACAAAAAGATAGCTGTTTTCGTTGCCGACAGACTGTTTCCAGAACAAGTCCTCGCTTGGCTGATAGACGAAACCTTCATGCAGAGCCACAGCTGCCGCAAGCATATCCGCATCGTATTCGCTGTTAATTACATATTCTCCGAATGAGTCTTCATTGATAAGGGTAGGCGCAAGTTCATAGAAACGATAACCGCCACCACCTTGCCAATTGACAGCCTTAGTAATGCCAGATTTATCGTTATCATCAATAGCAGCATCAAGACGAGGCTTGCAGTGGGTATATGCTTGTTCTCCCATTTCTATGCCTATCCAACGGCGATTCATTTTATGCGCAACCGCGATAGTTGTACCCGAACCCAAGAAAGAATCCATTACGATATCGCCTTCATCTGTTGCAAGTTCCAAAACCCTTTTTATCAAATATTCTGGTTTTTTCCCTTTCGGAAATGATACATTGCCTTCTTTATGGAGATTGTTTGAAAGAATATCATCCCACAAAGTTGTAAGCGGCTCAGCGGAAACTAACTCTCCATCAATATTTTTGAGCTTGTCTTTGTAAAAGAGGATTCGTTCTCCGTTAATAAAATACATATCTGGATTGCCTACACGATGCAAGTATAGTATCTGAGAAGGATTTTCTTTGGACGCAAGCACCATCTCTTGAATTTCCTTACCCACATTCTTTATATCGGGACGGGCAGTACGGATTACCGATACGGCATTATTGATAACAAATTGCTCTAATAAAATCGGGTTAGCTTTTACACGCTTACGTGCAACGGATATATCAATTTCATTCGCCTGCGCGAACGCCTCCATTAAAGTAATAATATTCCAATCGTTATATTCATCCTCAATATTTGTGATGAATTTTGTGTACCTACCATCTCGTCCACGCTTTGTGTAAACGCGGTGCGGATTCCAAAATGCTTTTTTCTTGGAATAGATTAAAACAAAATTTGTCGTAGTAACACAACCGGGATTGATTGCCTTATGTCCTGTAGCTGCTCCTTGTTTGAAAGTTATCAAATAAAGACGATTTTGTTTTCCAAATATTTCATCAAGCAGGATTGTTATATATGGAAGGTTTTGGTCATCGATATGAACAAACAATGTACCATCGTCTTTTAAGAGAGTGTGCAAAATCTGCAATCTGCTTCTCATCAAATCGAGCCATATAGACATTTCGAGATTATCATCATAGTTTTCAAAAGCCTGCCCCGTGTTAAATGGTGGGTCTATGTAAATACATTTGACCTGACCCGCAAACCGGGTCTCTAAAGCCTTCAGTGCCAGGAGGTTATCGCCATGAATGAGCATATTGCCTGTGTCGGCATCCTTTTCTACATTGGACAGAGCAGGGTTTTCAATAAGCAAACGAGGTTCCACACGGATAGGTTCGTCCTTGCCGTACCATGTAAGTTCCAACTTATTAGCCATGATATCCAACCTCCATCACTGTGATTGCAGAGGCAGAACAATGGAAATGTTCTCTCAAACGAGCCATCTTGAATTCGGCAACCTTATAATATGTAAGCATAGGTTATTCCTCCTTGCCGTCATCTGGCACAAATTCAATAATTTCATCCATTTTACAATTCAGAAAGGGATGAAATCCCTAAGTCGCACGCTCTCTCGCGTGCCTAATTGATTTTAAACATGAAAAAAGCCTTTACGATAAACGTAAAGGCTATAGTTCCGACATTGGTCGGAGCGGCGGGATTCGAACCCACGACCTCTTCCACCCCAAGGAAGCGCTCTACCAAGCTGAGCCACGCCCCGAATCACAAGAAGTATTATACAGGTTTATTTGGATTTTGTCAACACTATTTTATAAATTATTTTAAACTTTTTTTACACCGTCTGTATCTAGGTCCAGAATATGGTAGCAGGCGTGCTCATTATTGGCTGCAAACACGTCCACCATAGCCTTGGCAATGCGCTCACAGTCTGCCTCCGGCGAAGCATAGGCCATCACCGTAGAGCCTGCACCGCTGATAATAGCGTTATAGGCGCCTGCTTCCTTGGCTGCCGCAAAGACGTCAGGCAAGCCCGGAATCAGATGCGCACGGTACGGCTGATGCAGCTTGTCCTCCAGCGCCATGCCCAGATACTCATAATTGCCGCTCAGCAGCGCACCGACCAAAAGCGAAGCTCTGGAGGTATTATAAACTGCGTCCTTGTGCGGTACAGTCTTGGGAATAGCCTGACGCGCAAGCGACGTAGGCAGCTTGCTGTCGGGAACAACGGCGATGAACTTCAACGGCTTGGCAGGCAGCAGACGCAGGGAATGCGCCTTCTCCTGCTCCATATAGCTGATGGTAAAGCCGCCGTACAGCGCCGGTGCCACATTATCGGGATGGCCCTCGATTTCCGTAGCGATACCGAGAAGCTCATCCTTGGTATAATAGTCATCACACAAAGCGTTGGCTGCAAACAGACCGGCAACAATCGCACTGGAGCTGCTGCCCAGACCGCGGGACATTGGAATGCGGTTGAGCATCTTTACCTTCAGACCGATGCGCTCACCGCCTGTTACGGCGTTCCACACGCGCAGAAAGCTGGCGAAAGCCAAATTACGGCCAAACGGCTTCAGATAATCTGCACCCTCGCCTTCTACCTCCAGCTGGAAGCCCTTTCTGTCGGTTATTTCATAGCTTACTTCGTTATACAGATTGCAGGCCAGACCGAGGGTATCAAAGCCAGGACCGCAGTTGGCTGAGGTTGCGGGAACCTGAATAAATACTTTTTTCATGCTGCCGCCTCTTTATGCCAAATGGCTGTCTTCTACACGAATCACACAGCTGATTGCTTCTACTACCGGCAGCACACGCAAAATTTGCAGCGCCATCTGCAGATTAGCCTCCGAAACACTGTGAGTAATTACAACAATTTCCGCCTTGTTGCTCAGAACATCATTAGTCTGCACAACATTGCGCAGGCTCACGTTCTGTGCGCCGAAGGCTGCAGCGATGGCTGCCAGTGCGCCCGGTTTATCTGCTACCTGCAGACGGATATATGCCGGTGCGGACATTTTATCAGGCGGGCAGAGGCGTTTTTCCTCAAAGCAGGTGCAACTGATGCGTCCGGTGGACTTGTGCTGCATATTGCGGGCAATATCAATAATATCGCCGCAGACAGAGCTTGCAGTCGGCAGACGGCCTGCACCGAGGCCCAGGAACATTGCCTCACCGATAGCATCACCGTTGACAAAAACTGCGTTGTAGACGCCGTTTACGCCTGCCAGCGGATGAGAAAGCGGAATCATCGTCGGGTTAACACGCAGGCTTACACCGTTTTCCGGATCGTTCTTGGCGATTGCCAGAAGCTTTACTGCGTAACCGAGGTCAGTTGCATATTTGATATCGCAGGCTTCGATGCTTTCAATGCCTTCAACCTGTACATCGTCCAAATTGAAGCGTGTATTGAAGGCGATAGATGCCAGAATAGTAATTTTACGCGCAGCATCCAGGCCTCCGACATCGGCAGTAGGATCGGACTCTGCATATCCCTTGGCCTGCGCTTCCTTCAGTACCTCGTCATAATCAAGGTGTTCGTTAGCCATCTTGGACAGCATATAGTTGGTGGTGCCGTTCACAATACCCATGATAGAGGTAATCTGATTGGCTGCCATACTGGTTTTCATCGGTCCGATGATAGGAATACCGCCGCAGACGCTGGCCTCAAACATAAAGTCGCAGTTGTGCTCATGCGCCAACGGGAACAGCTCGGAGCCGAATTTGGCCAGAACGTCCTTGTTGGCAGTAACAACATGCTTGCCGTTGGCAAAGGCTCTGGCGATAAATTCCTTGGCAGGATGCTCGCGGCCCAGCAGCTCAACGATAATATCAATATCCTTATCCTCAAGCACCTCATCGGCGTTGTCGGTGAAAATATATTTATCACCGTATTCCTGTTTCAGGCGGTCTACATGGCGGTCAAGCACCTTGGTGATTCTTACCGGCTTGCCTACCTCTTTGGCTATTTTTTCTGCATTTTTCTCTAAAACCTTCAGCACGCCGCCACCGACAGTGCCGGCGCCCAACAGACCAACATTTACAAAATCCTTCATTTAGTACCCCTCCAATACCTCAATCAGTAATCGGTTATACCTGACCTAAAACTTCCAGACGTTTTACGCCGTCAATCATGCGCAGCTTGTCCAGCAATGCCTCCAGATCTATCGTCAGATGCTTGGTTTCGATAGAAATAGTGGTGTTGGCAACGCCCTGCAGAGGAATGCCCTGGTTGATGGTCATGATGCTGCCGGAATCATCGGCAACAGTATTCAAAACCTTGGACAGCACGCCGGATTTGTGCTCCAGCAGCAAAGACAGAGTAATGATTTTCTCCTTGCTTGCTTCATAGAACGGGAAAACGAAATCCTTATATTTGTAATAAGCACTGCGGCTCAGGCCCATTTTTTCAACTGCTTCGTTGATAGTTTTGATTTCGCCGCGTTTGAGGATTTCTTTAACCTTTATAGTTTTTTTAATTGCTTCAGGAAGAATTTCTTCGCGAACCAAATAGAATGTGGATTTTTCAGACATACTAGTGTCCCCTTTCTTCATACAAAGTTCTTTTAATATTATACCACTGTTCTCTTGAAAAGTACACTTGTTATTTTTGTAAATTTTGAACAAATTCAGTGCACAATACACGCATGCAAATATACAAAAAAGCTTCCGTTCCTGTAAAAATACAGGGACGAAAGCGTTGCTTCGTGATAC
>ENA-OPCK01000122-OPCK01000122.1-human-gut-metagenome-genome-assembly--contig:-NODE-122-length-46220-cov-24.534604_pt1 | contig 46220 bp, 39 predicted proteins | sample MGYA00241249_ERZ501478 | MGnify/ENA primary metagenome ERZ501478 (study PRJEB25962, sample SAMEA2042629) | human gut metagenome | biome: human gut; feature: human-associated habitat; material: faeces...
AGAAGATAAAGAAGCGTATTGCACAGTCATTTGGCTTGCAAGTTGCACCTTTTGAATCTTGGCTTACCGTTATAACTTTAACAAGAAACTCATGTTGTCATCATGCACGTGTATGGAATAGGGTATTCTCTATTCGTGCTACTATGCCTATCAGAATGTCACGTCCTTGGATTACCTTGCCAACGGATCCTTTGAAAGTGTACTTTGATATGTGCATCATCAAGTACTTCCTTGATATTATCTCTCCAAACAATGATATGCTTGACAAGATGAACAGTCTTTTTGCTATGTTTCCAGAAATAGATAAAGCTGCTCTTGGTTTTCCTTCTGGGTGGGAAAATGAACCTCTGTGGCAATAAAGGGCTATGGATTGCCTGATTCTAATGTGTTCTCATCAATGGCGCGTATCCCTTGATTGCTAAGGAAAACTTGCATTATCTTAATCTTGCTGTAGGCTACAACAAAGTGCGCGACACTGATTGTTGAAAAGAATATCTTGACAAAGTAGTAAAGTGTCAAGACGGTCTATCTGTCTGTCATTATTTCTGCCACATGGTTTCGTTTGGTTCCTTCTTTTCCACGCTTCAGGAAAAGGAGCAGCCAGACGTGTTTGCCCACAGCAATCTTCTGTTTGTCTTCATCACTAATAGCTGCTGTTGAGGCAAATCCTTCCTTGCTTATTGTTCCTTCGTTTGTGGGGCGTATGTCTTGGGTTATAGCATAGCGTATGAATTGTTCTTGGCGGTTGACAAATGTAATTTCGGCTTCGTACATTCCGAAGGCTTTGCGTCCTTCGTCTTTGTTGAGTATACGGATTATGGCAGCCGACTTGAAGTGGTCGCCATTAGCTATGATGGGACAAAAGAGAACGAAGCTGCCGTTTGAGATGTTCTGTATGGATGGTTGTGTGGATAGTGTAGACTTTTCTGCCACGAAGTGTTGCGACTGAGCGTTGTATATGTGTACATGGTTATGCGACTCGTCTATGCCGTCAACATATCCCACTTGTGTGCTGAAAACCTCGTCAACACGTTTCTTTGAGACAACAATCTCTGAGGCTCGCTCCTTGCCTTGACGCGACACACGGGTAAGAACATCGAACATATGTCCGCATATCTCCCAAGGTTTGCAAGGAAACTGATGACTGTCGGCTATAAACTCGGAACCATTGGCGGCTACGAGCTTGACGTATCTACGCTTCTTGCCATCTGATATCTTCTCGAAAACCTTTACGGCATACATACTAACTATAAGGTTGCAATTCTCGCGCTCTTCTTCGGGATGATGAAGCAGATACGACTGTAAGGCTCGTTCAACGCGCTCTACAAGTGCCAGGTATGTGCGTCCGTCCTTGCTTGTTTGGCGTTCCTTGTCTTGGTTGCGCAAGTTGCCTTTATATCCCCATGCTTTTAAGAATTGTGGAAATCGGAAGTCGGGATATTCCTCGCTTACCTTGGCAGCAATGCCTAACATGAGAGAGTTGATGAGCGAAGGCTCGTTGACGTGCAACTTCATATAGGCAGCGAGTAGAGTGCGCGACATTACAGAACCTTCGTTCTTATAGTTCTCTTTAAGGTATCGGTATATTGCCCATTGGGTTTCATCGGGATGAGATGCGCCGTTGTTAATGGATTCAAGTAGCTCGTCCCACGAGAGTACTTGTTGGGTGTTGTAGGTTAGTGGCATAATAGAATGTGTTTTTAGGGATGATGTGTGTATTTTGTTTTAGGATTCTTGCTGTATGAGTTGCGTAAGCTCGTCAATGTTATTGGCAACCTCAATCATGTTGTGCCAATTGCCGCGAATCATGCCCTTGCTGTCGAGGTCGTCCATAAGAGCAATTAGAGCGTTCCAGAAGCCTTTCATATTATAAAGTATCACCTTCTTGGAGTGGTAGCCAATGCTGTTTGAGGCAGCAACGCTGAATATCTCGTCTAATGAGCCAACACCACCAGGAAGGGCAACAACAATGTCGCATTGGTTAATCATCAAGTCCTTGCGGTCGGATAGATTGTCGGTAGGGTAGTGTACATCGATATAATCGGACATACGTCCGCCCTTTTCCACAAGTGATGGTACAACACCTATAACATGTCCGCCTCCTTGGTGCATAGCCTTGGCTATGCAGTTCATAAGTCCTTGGTTGGTACCTCCAAATATTAGGTCGTGATGGTTTTGTGCCATCCATTTGCCAAACTCCTCGGTAAGGCTAAAGAAGTCGGGGTCGATATGCTCGTTGGCAGAGCAGAATACTGCAATTTTCATAGCTTTATTTGTAACTTAGCGTTTTTAATTTGCTAAGTTACAAATAAAAAATAGTATGCCAAAGTCTTTATACAAAATAATTATCCCCAAACCTCCTTGGTAATTGGGTATTATTGTGATAGGCTACTCTCAATTTATTAATCTTTATTTTTGAGCTTCATTTATTGCTCTTTGCTGATTTCCTCAATCTGCTTTATCATTTCGTCATTGGTCTTTTGCATCTTGCGATAAATCCACCAAGAAACTGCTATTCCTATTACACCGCCCACGACACCACCGTAGAATACACCCCACATGTGGGTGTCGGCATCTATTGACATGAGGTGCAAGCTTATTTCTATTGAGAACCATATGATTAAGCCTATTAAGGCTATTAACATTATGGCGGTTTGCTTAGTGCGACGTTGTTTCATTCTTAGCAATTTCTCCATTGTGTTGACAAGGTTGTCGCGGCTGTAGTCGCTGTTTTTGATAGCCCGCATATTGATGTCGTAGTCGCACCAAACATCACATAGAAGCAATATGATGAACGTGCTTGTGCTCCACCAAGACAAGTCGAGGTAGTACTTGGCGGCAAAAGCTAAGTATAGAAATATAGGGATGAGAATAATCTCGCCTATGATCATCTTCTTAATCCATGAGAATTTCTTCTTCATCGATTCAGCCATAATACGGCTGTTGATAATCTCTTGTTGTTCAAGTTGTTTCTTGAACGATGCCATCTGCGAACGCATAATCTCGAGTTCGTTGTTATTGTTTATCTTTTCCATATAGAATGATTTTTGTAGGTTGAATATTGATGATAATATAAAGGTATTCCATTATCTTGTGGAATAATAGATAAAAATATTAACGCTAATGGTTATTCCTTCATTCGTTTCAGTTGTTCACGGATGCGCACCAATCTGACAGAAACATTCTTTGGCGTAATGCCGATGATAGCAGCTATTTCGTCGTAGCTGATGTCTTCGAGCCATAACAACACTATTGCACGGTCGAGAGGTTGCAGGCGGCTTATGCGTCGATGCAGAAACTGAGCCTGTTCTGATTTCACTTCACGGCTGTTGAAATAGTCTACGTCCATAGACAGCTGTGCCTTATGGTTGCGTTTCTTGCGTTTGTCGATGGTGATGCAAGTGTTCAGTGCCACACGGTAAATCCATGTTTTGATGTTGCTGCGTCCGTCAAACGATTCCATGCCGTTCCACAGTCTTATGAGCACCTCCTGAAACATGTCGGCAACCTCGTCGTTGTCTTTTGAGAACATATAGCACACGGTATATATGGTGCTACGGTTGCGACGAACAATGTCGGTGAATTGTTGTTCGTTTTCTTTCATAATTTATGTCTTATTTGGTATGTTCTTTACTCTTTAGACTAAGGGTTGGAATGGTTTGCTACATGAAAAAGAAAAAATGTTTTTAATAGGTATAGACAGTTTGGGTCGAGCGCACTTAGCCCGACCCACTTATAATTATTATTACAGTTCGTTAATCCACTTGGTTATTGTCTCCAGCACTTCTGGAGCGATGGTTTCTTCTATTTGCTGATATTCCACAATGCTGCCAGTTGAGCAATGCTGGAACATATGGTTTACACCATCAATCTTCTTTATAGTGTGCTTGCAGTTGGAGAGTCCAGTTTCAAGTATAGTTGTATTGGCGGCGCAGTCCACTTGAGTGTCTTTTGTGCCGTTAAGTGCCAACACTGGGCATTTAATCTTTGACAACTGCTTGCCAGCATCTATAGTTATGAAATGGCGTATGTATGTAGAGCTGGCTTGCTCTAATGATCTTTTTAGGATAGGCTTTAAGTTGTCTGGCACTCCGTCGATGGTTATCTCACTTGTCTTCTTGCCATTGGCAATCTCGTCGAGAATATTTGAAATGGTAGCGCAGTAGGAATCAACCATGTCCTTAGGCAGGCCTATGGATGACATTGCCTGGCGGTTCTGCATCACGAGAGTTTCTTTACCTGATATAGCCATGCCAGCGAGCGACACAATGAAGTCAGCTTTGCCTTCAGCGGCAAGCATCATGGCTATTGTGCCGCCCTCGCTATGTCCTAATATTCCAACCTTATTGAAGCGCTTGCGCAATAATGGTAAGGCAGATGCGGCGTCTTGGAGGAAGTCGGCTGTTGTGAATTGACCGAAATCAATATTCTTATCATTCCAACCACGGTCGTCATAACGTAAGGAAGCAATGCCTTGACGGGCCAATGCATCTGCAATTACGGCAAAGGGTTTATGGTCAAATAGTTCTTCGTCACGGTTCTGCTGTCCGCTACCAGTAACCATCAGCACTACGGGAGTCTGCTTAGAATAGTTTTGTGGTAGGGTGAGGGTTCCGTTGAAAGTGTATCCTGCATTTGTGAAGCTTATGTTCTCTTCCTTATATGGAAATGGAGCAACCGGAGTTTGCGGACGTTTAACTACAAGTTTGCCGGGCTTTAGTGTAAGAGGGATAGGGAAACCATTTTGGGTGTATGTACCTTTAATTTCGCCATTCTCCATCTTTCCCTCAAATGTGGCTCCAATCATCGCAACCGAAACCTTTATTGTACCATCGTCCTTAATAGTCTTCTCGGCTGGTATTCCTTTAGCACCTTGCGAAGGCGAATCCATGGTACAACCTTCGGTAGAGAAGTTGAATACTAATGGGAGCTTTGTTCCCATGACGTTTAGTTCGCCGTTCCATGCTCCTTCCTGTGCATTGGCAGCAAGTGAGGCAAGCGCAATAAACGCTGTTGTGATGATTCTTGTAGCTTTCATAATTGTATGTATTAAGTAATATGTTCTATAAGTGTAGTAGGGGGCGGGTTAAAGTTCTATGCTGTCGATACGCAGTTTAATTGTTCCTGCAGGAACTCGAACGTCAACCACATCTTCAACCTTCTTGTTAAGAAGAGCTTGTGCTATAGGCGACTTGACAGAAATCTTGCATTCGGCAACATTGGCTTCGGATGCGCTGACAATGGTGTACGACATGCTGCGGTTGTTGTTAAGGTTGGTGATTTTTACCTTGCTCAATATTCCCACAACATCACTCTTAAGACGAGTTTTGTCGATGACACGCGCGTTCTCCAATACCTTCTGCTTGTAGCTAATGCGTCCCAACAGACGACCTTGTTCGCGTTTAGCTGCATGGTATTCAAAGTTCTCACTAAGGTCGCCTTTATCGCGTGCCTCGGCTATAGCGTCGCGCACTTGTGGTAGTTCCACCTGCTCCATATGGCGAAGTTCGGCTACGAGATTGTCGTAGCACTCTTGTGACATATATTCCATTCTATATATTATGTTATGTTTATAATCGTTTCAATCTGCAAAGGTACAAAAATATATGTGAGCTATGCTGTTTGTGTTTATTAAAATGTAGTTAAGTCTATAAAATAAAAACGGCAACAGTAATGCTTTAACATTATTGCTGCCGTTTTGTATATCTTAGATGGATAGGGTAGAGCAAGCTACCCCTCCTTCTATGATTTTAGAGATTATTAGATCTGCTCGCTCCAGTCTTCCTGGCTCTTACGAACGTAAGTCTGGTAACGGAGCTTAGCCATCTTTTCTGCCTGGGTGAAGAGCTCGTCAGCCTCCTTCGGGAATGCCTTCTGTACAGAGAGATAACGAACCTCGCCAAGGAGGAAGTCGCGGAAGTCTTCCCACTTAGGAGCCTTAGAGTCGAGTGTGAACGGGTTCTTGCCCTCGTCAGCCAACATTGGGTTGAAACGCCACAAGTGCCAGTAGCCGCAATCAACAGCGAGTTTCTCCTCGTTCTGTGAGCGACCCATACCGCCCTTACGCTTCAGACCGTGGTTGATACATGGAGCATAAGCGATGATGAGTGACGGACCTGGATAAGCCTCAGCCTCACGGATAGCCTTCAATGTCTGAGCGTTGTCGGCACCCATAGCAATCTGAGCTACGTAGATGTAACCGTAAGTTGTCTGCATCAGACCGAGGTCCTTCTTGCGGATACGCTTGCCCTGAGCAGCGAACTGTGCGATAGCACCAAGAGGTGTTGACTTAGAAGACTGACCACCAGTGTTAGAGTAAACCTCAGTATCGAGTACCAAGATGTTAACATCCTCACCAGAAGCCAATACGTGGTCGAGACCACCGTAACCGATATCGTAAGAAGCACCGTCGCCACCGATAATCCACTGGCTGCGCTTTACGAGATAATGGTCGAGAGTCTTGAGTTCTGCGCAAACTGGGCAACCCTTCTCTGCACCTGCAGCGATGAGTGGCTTAAGCTCGGCAGCAGCCTCCTTAGAACCCTCAGAATCATTCATGTTAGCCATCCACTTATCAGCAGCAGCTACAAACTCAGCAGGAACATGCTCATCAGCCTTAGCCTCCTCAAGGAGGTGGCAGATGCGCTCCTTCATCTTCTTGTTGCCAAGAACCATACCAAGACCGAACTCGCAGAAGTCCTCAAACAATGAGTTGTCGAATGCAGGACCCTGACCCTTAGCGTTCTTTGTGTAAGGTGTTGAAGGGATAGAAGCAGAGTAGATAGAAGAGCAACCAGTAGCGTTGGCAATCATCTGACGGTCGCCGAAGAGCTGAGAGATGAGCTTAACGTAAGGAGTCTCACCACAACCAGAGCAAGCACCTGAGAACTCGAACAGAGGCTGAGCGAACTGAGAGTTCTTCGGGCTCTGCTTGATGTCTACGAGATCCTGCTTAGAAGATACGTTGTGAACGAGGTACTCCCAGTTCTGTGCTTCCTTCTGCATGTCCTCAGCGTCAACGTTGAACGGAACCATCTTGAGGGCCTTCTCGAGCTCACCAGTCTCCTTATTCTTCTTGCCTGGACAAACATCGGCACAGTTGCCACAACCAAGACAGTCGAGTACTGATGTCTCAATGCGGAAGTGCATGCCCTTGAGAGCAGCTGGAGCCTTGATTTCCTGAGTATCCAAGCCCTCGATGCCAGCAAGCTCGTCGTCGGTAAGAACGAACGGACGGATAGCAGCGTGAGGACAAACGAATGAACACTTGTTACACTGGATACAGTTCTCAACATTCCATACTGGAACGAAAGCTTCTACACCGCGCTTCTCGAATGCTGAAGTACCATTCTGCCATGTTCCGTCTACAGTGTCGTGCTTAACAAAGTCAGAAACCTTCAAGAGGTCGCCAGCCTGACCGTTGATAGGACGAACGAGCTCCTTAACGAATGCAGGAGCGTTATCCTCCTTAGTCTCCTCGTCAGCAAGGTTAGCCCATGCTGGGTCAACAGTAAGCTGCTTGTACTCACCACCGCGATCAACAGCAGCAAAGTTCTTGTCGACAACGTCTTGACCCTTCTTAGAGTAAGACTTAACGATGAATGCCTTCATCTGCTCTACAGCGAGATCCAAAGGAATAACCTCTGTGATACGGAAGAATGCAGACTGGAGGATGGTGTTGGTACGGTTGCCGAGACCAATCTCCTGAGCAATCTTAGTTGCGTTGATATAGTAAACTGTGATGTTGTTCTGAGCGAAGTAACGCTTTACCTTGTTAGGAATGAAGTTAACGAGCTCCTCACCGTCGAAAATGGTGTTCAAGAGGAAGAAGCCATTCTTGCGAAGACCGCGTGTAACGTCATACATGTGGAGGTAAGCCTGAACGTGGCAAGCCACGAAGTTAGGAGTATTTACCTGGTATGCGCTGTGGATTGGGCTATCGCCGAAACGGAGGTGTGAGCAAGTGAAACCACCTGACTTCTTTGAGTCGTATGAGAAGTAAGCCTGGCAGTACTTGTTGGTATTGTTACCAATAATCTGTACAGAGTTCTTGTTAGCACCTACAGTACCGTCGGCACCAAGGCCATAGAACTTAGCCTCGAACAAGTCGTCGCCACCCATTGGAATCTCCTCTTCCTCAGGAAGTGAAGTAAATGTAACGTCGTCAACGATACCAACAGTGAAGTGGTTCTTTGGCTGCGGGAGCTCGAGGTTCTTGAATACAGCAACGATCTTAGCAGGAGTTGTATCAGAAGAACCGAGACCATAGCGACCGCCAACAATCAATGGCTTGCGCTCATCATCGTAGAGAGCTGACTTAACGTCAAGGTACAATGGCTCGCCCTCTGCACCTGGCTCCTTAGTACGATCGAGAACAGCGATGCGCTTAACAGTAGCAGGAAGAGCCTTCTTCAAGAAGTCAACAGAGAACGGACGGTAGAGGTGAACAGCAACCATACCAACCTTCTTGCCCTGCTTGTTGAGGTAGTCGATAGCCTCGCGAGCTGGCTCTGTAGCCGAACCCATAAGGATGATTACGTTTTCTGCATCCTCAGCACCATAGTAGTTGAAGAGGTGATACTCGCGACCAGTGATCTTAGTCATCTCCTGGCAGTACTTCTCCACTACCTCAGGGATGCGGTCGTAGTACTCGTTGCTAGCCTCACGGTGTGTGAAGAATGTCTCAGGGTTCTCAGCAGTACCGCGTGTAACAGGACGCTCTGGAGTAAGAGCACGGTCGCGGAAACGCTTGATATACTCTGGGTTTACCAATGGACGGATGTCTTCCATATCCATCTCCTCGATCTTGTGGTACTCGTGTGATGTACGGAAACCATCGAAGAAGTTGATGAAAGGTACAGAAGTCTCAAGTGTAGCGAGGTGAGGAACAGCCGAAAGGTCCATAACCTCCTGTACTGAACCTGAGCAGAACATAGCGAAACCAGTCTGACGACAAGCCATTACGTCCTGGTGGTCACCGAAGATACAGAGTGAGTGTGAAGCCAATGTACGTGCTGAAACATTGAATACACATGGCAGCAACTCGCCTGCAACCTTGTACATGTTAGGAATCATCAACAACAGACCCTGTGAAGCAGTGTAAGTTGAAGTGAGGGCACCAGCCTGAAGAGAGCCGTGCAATGCACCAGCAGCACCAGCCTCTGATTCCATTTCCTGGATAGAAACTCGCTGACCGAAGAGGTTCTTGCGACCCTTGGCAGCCCATTCATCTACGTGCTCAGCCATCGGAGATGACGGAGTGATAGGATAGATAGCAGCGACCTCTGTGAACATGTAGCTCACGTGAGCTGCAGCTGTGTTACCATCACATGTGATAAACTTTTTTTCTTTAGCCATTTTGATATAAATAAAATGTTAGTGTATAGTTTACTTAATAAGTATTTTTACTTCTTTAATGCTATGTTGAAAAGCACAGACGCCTTACCTTATTAATATAGCAACCATAGTATCAGTATAGCAATCCGAACATCCATAGAGGAATGTGGTTGTCGTGACCGATGGTTGAGTTGTATTCGGCATATATAGAGTCTGGCATATAGCGCTGTTTTGTTGTTTGCTGCGAGTCGACGATACGGAATGTCTTGTTCTCGTCAACAATGTAGCAAGCGTCCTTGTTGCCTTGGTTTACCTTGTGGTTCTTCCATATGGTGTTAACAAAGAATGTCTCCATAATGTCTTGAGTATTTGCCACGATTGGGTAAATGGCATACATCAAGTTGGGATTGTACATCATTATCTTTGATGGTTTCTTAGGAAACTCGTCGCCTACATGGTGTATCATATTTATCAGGCGAGCATCCGAAAGATACTTGATGTAGTTCATTACAGTGGCTCTGCTTGTCTCTATCTCGTTAGCGAGATTGCTTATGTTTGGAGCCTTTGGCCCTTCCAATGCAAGTAGGTAGAACAGTTTCTTTATCTTTGTAAGATATTTCAACTCTATCTGCTTTATCAAAAGTATGTCCACCTCTGTAGTCATATTCATCGTTTTCAGTAAGTTCTCCTCGAAGTTGCGGTGCTCTCGGAAGAATGGATAAAATCCGTGGTGGAGATAGTTTTCGAAATGAAGCGGTATGTCTACTTTATGTGCCAAATAGTGGGCAATTTGTTCGTGTCGTTTAATGATGTCGTCGAGGGTGTATATAGGTATGTCATTACCGGTCATTAAATTAAGGTATTCGCGGAAGGAGAATCCTCTGAGGTTGTAGCTCTTCACTATTCCACAGAGCTCGGGGTTCTCTTCTTTCAGTCGCATAACGCTTGAGCCAGTGAATACTATCTTAAGTCCTGGACATTTGTCGTAGCATAATCGTAATTCACGGCTCCAATCTGGCTGCTTGAATACCTGGTCGATAAGCAACACACGTCCTCCACGATTGTAGAAGTCGGCTGCAAAGTCGGCTATTCCGCGTCCCTGAAAATAGAAGTTATTCATATTTATGTAGAGACAACGGTGGTTGTCGGCATCAAAATTTTCTTTGGCGTATTGCAGCAGAAATGTGGTCTTTCCTATGCCACGCGTACCTTTGATGCCAATCATACGGTCGCTCCAGTCAATTTCGTCCATTAAAGTACGTCTGACTGGCGCGTCGGTGTGTTCGACGAGGTATTTATGTGTTTTAAAGAAAGCTTCCATTTCGCTTTGATTTGTTTCTTTTTAAAGTTTGTTATTTATGATTGAATGTGGCGGTTTGTGTGTCAATGTGCGATGTCTTTCACATGTATTATGGCCAATGTGTTGCAGACAAATACACAACGACTGCCTAACCCTCATTATTAACTATGCAAAGTTAGCATTTATTTCTTTATTTGCAAACTCTATGTTGCAAAATATCTATTTTTTTTATTTTTTTGCATTATATACCTGCCTTGTCTTTTTAGCATAGACGGTTATACATGCAAAACACAATAATGGAACAATGAAGGAGTTGCTCATATTTGTCATGTCGGCTATCAATCCCATAAGTACGGGGGCTATTGCTCCGCCAACAATTGACATTATAAGATATGAGGATGCTTGCTTTATATGCTCTCCGGCTCCACGTAAGGCTATAGCGAAGATTGTTGGGAACATGATGCTCTCGCAAAGATAGCAAACAAAGAAGGCTACTATGCCAAGTGTTCCTGCTCCGGTTAGCAGTATTGCCATGGATAATGTTGCTAACATGGCACAGTGTTGAAGCACGCGTTCGGCTTTGATACGGGCCATTATCCAGCTTCCACCCAATCTGCCTGCCATAAATAGTCCCATGCCTCCAAACGATAACAATAATGCAGCAGTGCGGTTGCTGATGCCTGCATTGTCGGTTACGTAGTTGATGAAGAAGCTATTGATGCCAGTCTGTGCAGCTACATAAAGGAATAGGGCAAGAAGCCCGAAAGTAAATGTACGGCTTTTCCATAAGGATGTTGCTTGTGCCTTGTCAAGTGATGGAGTCTTTTTAGATGATAAATCCTCTTTGGATGCAGATTCTGAACTTTTTTGATCATTGCCAATTTCTGGCAACTTGATTTTAGCGAATACCATTGCCACGCACAGTACCACTACACCTATTATAATATAAGGTATAGAGATGTTGTTGTTACTGTTGTTGTCTGAGAATAGAAGCAATCCGCCTACAAGTGGGCCAACAATCCATCCAAGACCATTGAATGATTGGGCAAGGTTGATGCGGCGTTCGGCTCCATCCTTGTTGCCAAGTACTGTTACGTAAGGATTGGCTGCGGTCTCTAGGCATGTCAGTCCGCAACCAATGACAAAGAGCGAAAATAGGAAGAACGGGAATGACAGCAACTTGCCACCTGGTATAAACAGCAAAGCACCTACTCCGTACAGAAGCAGGCCTGTTATAACACCGGCTCGATAGCCGAATCGCTTGATTATCATTCCAGCTGGTATGGCCATAAGGAAGTAGCCTCCGTAAACTACGGCTTGCACAAAAGCCGATTCGGTTTTGCTTACGCCCATGGTTTCTTGAAAGTGCTTGTTTAGCACGTCGAGTATGCTGTGGGCAAATCCCCATAAAAAGAATAGGGTAGTGATAAGAATGAATGGCAGTAGATAGTTTCTGCCTTTGGCATCTTTGAAAAGCTTCTTATTGGTTTCCATTATTAGTTTTAATATAATAATTTATAAATGTGCACAGCCAGTGTCTGTGCCGTTAAGCATATGCAAAGGTACAACAAATTAATTGAAGTAGGCTGTTTTTTACAGTTCTGTTATATGGTTTTGGTTGAAGATTGCTTGTGGATAAGAAAAAATAGGTAATTTTGTACTATAAATATAAATGCTTAAATGATGAAAGATTCTAACGAGATACGTATTCATGTGTTTAATCCTGAACACGACATTGTCCTTGCTGCCAATCAGAAGCGTTTCACGGCACCTCATGCTGGTAGACAGATGCGTGCTGACCTTGGCTTTATCCCAGCTTTATGGGCCAATGATTCTGACTTTGTGATTGTTGATGACGTTGAAGCTGCATTAGAGGCCGTGCGACATATTAGGAAAAATGCTCATAAGGTGGAATTTATAACGCTTTCCGACTTAAAGAAATTAGATATATCTGATAATGTGCATGTACAGATTATGCCATGGGGATGGGATTGCACCATAAAAGAACAGTTGTTGCGTGCCGACAGCCGTCTGGAGGCTTTCATGCCAGATGATGTTTCCATAGATATTATGCGACAGCTTAGCAACCGACGTTTTGCCTCCGAGCATTTGCTTCCTATCTTGCACGACACCAATTGTAAGGTTGTAGGCGAGAGTAGTTATTGCGAGACAGAGGCTGATGTATTGGCTGTAATGTTGCGTTATGGCACAAGTGTGCTTAAGTCGCCTTGGAGCAGTAGTGGCCGAGGTGTGCGTTATGTTCCTGCAAAACAACCAGACGAGCATGTGTTGGGTTGGGTGCGCAATATTCTGCGTCAGCAGGGTGGAATAATGGTTGAGCCTCTTTATCCAAAGGTATACGACTTTGGTATGGAGTTTTATGCCACAGCCGAAGGCGTTATTGAGTATTGTGGTTTGTCGTTGTTTGCCACTCGTGGCGGAGCTTATACTGGTAGCATATGTGCTACCGAGTCAGATAAGCGCGAGATGTTGTCGCATTATGTCGACTTGAAGTTACTCGACCGGATTTGTGGTCAGATAAAGAAAATACTTGCCAATCAGTTTAAAGACAAGTATGTGGGACCTTTCGGCATTGACATGATGTCGATAGCCAAGGATGGTGAAGATGGTTTCTGGTTGCATCCGTGTGTAGAACTTAACCTTCGTAGAACCATGGGACATGTGGCATTGGCGCTCACACCTACCCAATTTGAGGCACGTCGACTGATGAACATTTATTATGCAGACAAGTATCGTGTGCGCATTCAGACTGTTAACGACAATCTTCTAAATACAGGCCTTGCTTAATTTTTTTTAATACTATAATTATTGACACATTATAAAACAGAGAAAGCCATAACACATAATCCGTTTTGGGATTTGTGTTATGGCTTTCTCTGTTTATTCAAGTCTTGCAAGTGTAGAAGTTATTTGCTGATTGTTTAGCCTAAAGTATTTTGCTTTTGCTATGTTTTATAATATGCTTAGCAAGAACTTCTATAATTGTTCTACTTGCTATTTCTTAATATTTGGCTCCTCAAGTCCGAAACCTCTCTTCTTGTCAAGAGCCTTCAGATATATGGCGAAGAGCAATGCCAACACGCCGAAGCTTGCGAATACTATGAGTGGTACTGTGTAGTCGTAAGGGATAAAGTCGGCACCAGCATTTTTGGCTGCGATAACTGCCGGGTTGTTTTCGTTGGTAGATGCAAGGAGGTTGCCAATGAGTTTCGGCACGAAGCAAAGGCCAATGTTCTGTACCCAGAAGATAAGACAGTAGGCCGAACCAAGTATCTTCTCGTCAATAATCTTTGGTACGCTTGGCCACAAAGCGGCAGGTACGAGAGCGAAAGAGATACCCAATAGCACAATGGTAGAGTAGGCGATAAGTGCACTCTTTGTCTCTGGCAATACAAAGGCAAATACAAGGTGGCAGCAGATAAGTAGCATGGCACCAAATATAAGCATTGTGGCACCCTTACCCTTGCGGTCAAGGAAGTTGCCAAGGAACGGTGTGATTACAGCAGCTCCGATAGGGAACCAACGGAAGATATTGGCTGCATCCTCTGGCGAGATGCCGTCGAGGTTACATTGTAGCATGTTTGCTCCATAACGCTGGAATGGGAATATAGCCGAGTAGTATAGCACGCAGAGGAGGGCTACAATCCAGAATACCTGTGAAGAGAATATCTTGCCAAGGTCGCTGAACTTGAACTCTTCCTCCGATTCGCCACCTTCTTCTGTGTCGCCCAACTGCTTGTCGAGAGCCTTGTCCATGAATGTGAACACGGTGAATGTAATAAGTCCGATGAGCAGCAATACTGTACAGAATGCAACTGGAGCTACAACTGTGCCGAAGTGGCTTGCGATAATTGGAGATATTGAGAAGATAGCAAACACACCAACACGGGCAATTGCCATCTCAAGACCCATAGCAAGAGCCATCTCCTTACCCTTAAACCATTTAGCTATTGCCTTTGATACAGTTGTGCCTGCCATCTCGCAGCCACATCCGAAGAGCATAAAGCCGAAGCATGCCATCTTGGCACTTGCAGGAAGTGTTACCCACCATGAGTCGAGCCAATGAGAGAAAGCTGTTGTTGCAAACCAGTCGGTAATACCGATGAACTTGATTAATGCACCAATGAACATCATTGACGACGACAGCAAACCAGTAAAGCGAACGCCCATCTTGTCGAGGATTACACCTGCGATGATGAGGAAGCCCAACACGTTAACAATATACTCGGATGCGGCATAGGTACCGAAGGTGTCAGGACCCCATCCCTTCTCGCTCTCCATGAGAGCCTGAATTGGTGACATTACATCGACAAACATGTAGCCGAAGAACATCATTGAAGCGATAAGTACAAGGGCTGTCCAACGTGCCCATGCCTTATCGTTCAACAGTTGATTTACTTTTTGAACCATAATATAAGTTTTTAATTTTGATTTTTGAATTTACTTCAGCCACTTGTCTAGCCATCCAAAGAATGTGCGCTGCCACAATACACCATTTTGTGGTTTCAATACCCAATGGTTCTCATCTGGATAGATAAGCAGTTCTGCTGGTATGCCACGCAGGCGTGCTGCATTAAAGGCTCCAAAACCTTGGTTTGCATTGATGCGGTAGTCCATCTCGCCGTGTATGCAAAGGATAGGTGTATCCCACTTGTCTACAAATTTGTGTGGCGAGTGCGAATAGGTGCGCTTGGCACGGTTTGTCTTTACATACTTCCAATAGGCGTCGTCATACTCCCAGTTAGAGAACCATGCTTCCTCCGTATCTGTATACATCGACTCAAGGTTGAATGCTCCGTCGTGTGCAATGAATGCCTTGAAACGCTTGTTGTGATGACCTGCAAGATAGTATACCGAGAAACCTCCGAAACTTGCACCTACACATCCCAAGCGGTCCTTGTCTACATAAGGCAGGTTGTTGGTGGCATCGTCGATGGCCGATAGATAGTCGTCCATACATTGACCGGTCCAGTCACCCGAAATAGATTCATTCCATTCCGAACCGAAACCTGGCAAACCGCGGCGGTTTGGAGCAATAACGATATAGTCATGTGCTGCCATTATCTGGAAGTTCCAACGATAGCTCCAGAATTGGCTTACAGGACTTTGCGGACCACCCTCACAGAACAACAATGTAGGATATTTCTTGTTCTCGTCGAAGTGTGGTGGAAGTATAACCCATACCAACATCTGCTTGCCGTCTGTAGTCTTTACCCAGCGTTCCTGAACCTTACCCATTTCAAGCTGGTCGTAGAAGGCCTTGTTCTCCCATGTCACCTGCTGCACCTTTGTTTTCTTTACGTCCTTTCCAGGAGTAACGATATATAGCTCGTCGGCCTGTGATATGCTGTGACGCGATGCCAGGATCTTGCCAGTATTGCCAAGCATCTGTATAGAGCCAAAGTCCATCCAGTCGTCTGTCAACTGCTTTACTTCGCCGTTGATGTTGGTCTGATACATGTTTACGCAAGCGTGCCAGCATCCGATAAAGTATAGAGTCTTCGAGTCGGCTGCCCAACAGAATGCGTCAACATTCGAGTCGAACTTTTCTGCAACATATTTCTTCTCGCCAGTAGCCAATGTGTATACGCAAAGGCGATTGCGGTCGCTCTCATATCCATCGTGCTTCATCGACTGCCAAGCCACATATTTGCCATCGGGCGAGAACTGAGGATTTGTGTCATATCCAACGCTTACATCACCTTCCTGATGGTTCACAGCTTGGTTCTTCATAGATGTTGTAGGATCTACCTCTGGTGCCTTGTAGCCTTCGGGCTTGCAAAGATTCTTGGTAGAACCAGTCGCAACATCATATAGGAATATGTCCGAGTCGGTAGAGATGGCATAGTTTACACCCGTCTTCTTGCGGCAAGTATAGGCAATGGTTTTTGAGTCGGGACTCCAAGCCAATTGCTCTACACCTCCAAACGGAGCCATTGGACATTCATATGGCTCACCCTCGATAATGTCTTTACCGTTGTCTACACCGTTCTCTGTAACATTAGCCACAAAGGGATGGGCAACTGTCTCAACATAATGGTCCCAATGACGGTAGTTTAGATCGGTAACAACTCGACCCGTAGCCAATGGAAGGTCGTCTGGATTCTTTTTTATACTCTCATGATAGGGTAGCGACTTGATAAGCAATACCTTTTTCTCGTCTGGCGAGAATTTAAAGCCCTCGATGTCTATGTCGCTCTTTGTAAGCTGACGGCGGTCAGATCCATCGGCATTCATTGTCCACAACTGACCCTTTGAAAGAAAAGCAATGCGCTTGCCTCCATTAATCCATGCGGCATCAGTTTCGCTTGCGGCTGTATTTGTTAATGTACGTTGAAGCTTTCCATCGGCCGACACGGTGTACAGCATCTGGTGACTCTTGTTCTCCTTTACGCTGTAGTAGCCCACCTGATAGGCAATAGTCTTACCGTCTGGCGAAGCTGTTGCTCCACCAATACGTCCCATAGCCCAAAGGGTTTCGGCTGTCATACGGTCGCCCTTGCTGATAGTAGCCACATCAGTAGTTTTGCCAATCATAGTCTGTGCCTCTGCATTGACGCTGGCGCAACCTATTGCGGCAGCGACAGCTAATGTTAATGTTTTGTTCATTGTTTATTGTTAAGAGTAATGATTCACAATAAAAAAGATGTATATATTAAATATAAACGTAAGGAGGGTGTGTCAATACTCTACAAAAGAAGGTTTTCCCCAATTTGCAAGTCTTGATACACCCTTCTACATTATATTATATAATTACAATCCCTTGCGCTTGCGCTCAAGTTCCTCGCGTTTGCGTTGTAGCTCCATCTGCTGCTCCTGCATAGCCTGAAGGCGTGCTGCAAGACCGCTAAGCTTCTTTGGGTTATTCTTGTTTTCCTCATACTTCTTCTCGAGAATTGCCAGAAGCTTCTCGTCATTTGTAGTCTTGCGCAAAGTCCACATGATGGCTGCGCTGAAGAACAGCGAAACAAAGTAGTAGAAGTTCAAGCCTGCTGAGTAGTCGTTGAACATGAAGAAGAACATTACCGGCATAAGGAACATCATCCATTGCATCATCTTCATCTGCTCAGCCTGCTGTCCTACCATCTGGTCACGCTGCTGGCGCATTGTCATAAGCGAGTATAGTACATTGGCTACACAGAAGAGGATACATGTTAGCGAGAGGTGGTCGCCTATAAGCCATAGATTTGTGTTCCACTCAAGTATAGGATCGTAGGTAGAGAGGTCCTTTATCCAAAGGAAGCTCTCGCCACGAAGCTGAATGGCGTTAGGCACAAAGTTGAACATTGCAATCCAGATAGGCATCTGTATAAGCATAGGCAGACAGCCCGATAGTGGCGATACGCCATACTTTGAATATTCTGCCATCATAGCTTGCTGCTTCTGCATTTGGTCCTCAGGCTTGTTTAGGTGCTTTGTTGCCTCCTCCAATTTTGGTTTCAGCACGCGCATCTTTGCCGAGCTCATGTAGCTCTTCTTCACCATAGGATATGTTATGAGCTTGAGGAGCAGGGTGATGAGAATGAGCACAATACCCATGTTGATGTTCAGACCAGTAAGGAAGTCGAACACATAGATAGTAAACCAACGGTTGATGATGCGGAAGAGCGGCCATCCAAGATAAACGAGGCGTTGCATCTCCAAGTCTTTATTGAACTGGCATTCCTTCTCCACACGGTTCAACAGACGGAAGTCGTTAGGACCAAAGTAGAAGTCAAACTCCGAAGGGGTCTTTCCGCTTGGGTCGAAAGATGTTTTCATCTTTGCCTCATACTGCTTAAGATAGCCTGAACCTTTCTCTTGCGGGATACTTGTCATCTGCGAATTCTCGGCAAAATCATTCTTAGCAATCATCACAGCCGAGAAGAACTGGTTCTTGAAAGCTACCCAATCAATCTTGTCCTCTATAGTTTCGTCCTTCAAGTTCTTAGCTTCAGATAGATAGTCTGTGCCACCATCTGTCTTGTGATAGGTGAGCGAGGCGTAGCGATTCTCGAATGTAAAGCCACGTTCCTGTTGGCGTACAAGGTCCTTCCATTGCACATCCATCTGTGATGTGGATGGAGCAAAGTCGTTGGCCATGCCTACAGCCTGCATCTGTGTATGGAGCATATAGTCCTTGCCAAGAACATAGTTGATAACAAGTGCCTTGCCTTTACCAGCCTCTGCTGTCATAGTCACAGTAGAGTCTGTTTGGTTGGATGGTGTAAAGTAAAGGTCGGCTGTGTTGATGTTAACGTTCTTTGCAGCCATGGCAAAGTTGAGGCTCTGTGTAGAACTGTCAAACAGGGTTACATCCTTGTTGCCGTTACGGTCCTCAAAATTCTTGATAACAGCCTTGCTCACTACGCCACCCTTCGAGTTAATGGTCAGCTCCAAGTCTTTGTTCTTCAGCACAACGTTGGTAGCGTTGCCCTTCAGAGCGGCATGAAACAGAGCTGTAGTGTCTGCCTCAGCGGCTGCCTTGGCTTGTGCAATCTTTTGCTGTGCTGCCAATTTTGCAGCATTTTCGGCATTTTGGCGTGCCACGTTCTCGATAGAGTCTTGGTGTTTCTGTGCAGCAATCTGTTCGTCAGACGGCTGATTCCAAATACCAAAACCAATCAGTACGGCGGCAATAAGCGCAAAGCCGATGATGTTGTTTTTGTTCACTTTTTTTAATTTGTTATTTGTTAGTTATTTAATTATTATTTTTACCGCAAACGGGAGTTAACGGAAAATCTTTCAACTTCCGTTAACTCCCTAATTGTTTTCTTCTTATTATTTTTTATTCTATTACTTCTTCTTCTGGTTCTCTATTGCCGTCTTCACGAAGTCGACAAACAGAGGATGTGGATGCAATACCGTGCTTTGATATTCTGGGTGGAACTGTGTTCCTATATACCACTTCATTCCTGGTATCTCCACAATCTCTACAAGTCCGCTCTCAGGGTTGCGTCCTACGCATTTCATACCAGCACGCTCGTATTCCTTTTGGAAGTCGCTGTTAAACTCGTAGCGATGGCGATGGCGTTCCTGTATGTGCTCCTTCTTATATATGTCGAACACACGCGAGCCTTGCTTAAGTACACACTCATAAGCGCCAAGACGCATAGTGCCACCCATATTTGTTATGTTCTTCTGCTCCTCCATGATATCTATCACGTTGTGTGGAGTCTTCTCGTCCATCTCGCGGCTGTTGGCGTCGGCATATCCCAGCACGTTGCGTGCAAATTCTATTACCATCATCTGCATGCCAAGGCAAATGCCGAATGTTGGAATGTCGTGTACACGGCAGTAGTGGGCTGCCACAATCTTGCCCTCAATACCACGCTGTCCAAATCCCGGGCATATAAGTATTCCGTCTTGTCCTGCAAGTTTCTCGGCCACATTATCTTCTGTCAAGAATTCTGAGTTGATGAAGGTTATCTTCACCTTGTGGTCGTTGTAGGTTCCGGCATGCGACAGACTCTCGCGTATGCTCTTGTATGCATCTTGCAAGTCATACTTACCTACGATGCCAATGTTTACCACCTCGGTAGCCTTGTTTCTGCGGTCAAGGAAAGTTTTCCACGGGCCAAGTGCAGGCTTTTCGCCAATAGGCTCATCCATTTTGCGCAGAATGGCTGTATCGAGTCCTTGGTTCTGCATGTTTACTGGCACCTCGTAGATGCTTGGTAGGTCTTCGCTCTGTATCACGCAGTCGATATCCACGTTACAGAAACTTGCCACCTTCTTCAGTATGCCCTCGTCCAGATGCTTCTCTGTACGCAATATCAGCACATCCGGCTGTATACCCACACTTTGCAGTTCCTTTACAGAGTGTTGTGTAGGCTTGGTCTTCAGCTCGCCAGCTGCCTTAAGATAAGGCACGTATGTCAAGTGAACGTTAATGGCGTTCTTTCCCAATTCCCATTTCAGCTGTCGTATGGCCTCCATAAATGGTGCGCTCTCAATATCGCCAATGGTTCCGCCAATCTCAGTTATAACGAAATCGTAGTGATACTTCTGTCCAAGCAATTTTACGTTGCGCTTTATCTCGTCTGTGATGTGAGGCACAACCTGAATTGTCTTGCCCAGATAGTCGCCTCTTCGCTCCTTATCTATAACAGCCTTGTAAATGCGGCCGGTTGTAAGCGAGTTGGCTTTGGTTGTCTGTATTCCAGTGAATCGCTCGTAGTGACCAAGGTCGAGGTCTGTTTCCATTCCGTCTACAGTCACGTAGCATTCGCCGTGCTCGTAGGGGTTTAGTGTTCCAGGGTCAATGTTGATGTACGGGTCAAATTTTTGGATAGTGATGTTGTAACCTCTTGCCTGCAAGAGCTTACCGATTGACGACGAGATTATACCTTTACCAAGTGAAGAGACTACGCCGCCAGTGACAAATATGTACTTTGTTTCAGCCACGGTGATATAAATTATAAAAGAATTAATATTCTACGATATCCACTTAATCAAGTTGCAAAGTTAGTATAAAAATGCGAAATCCACAAACAATTACAAATTTTATTATTACCTTTGTCGGGCAAAAAGATATATAGGTATTATGAATATAAGGAGTATAATTATATTTTCGTTCGTTTTATTTGCCTTATCGGCAAATTCGCAAACACGTTATCGTCGCAACAGGGTGCATGCTGCCGACACGGTGCCCGTGCTTGTAAAGTCATATATGGACTCATTGGCTGTAGCTCGCGCCCGAGTTGATTCTGTTTATGTAGCTGATTCTGTAGCCGACCCCGATGGCAAGTATAGTCGCCTCTTTGTGCCACTTACTTTCTATCATGATGTTGCGGGTTCAGCGTTCAGTATGTCGTCCAACAATAGGATGGGGGACATCAACAAGGTTCTGCTTGATGTATATCTGCATCGCCCCGACCTTGTGCTTGGCACGCAAAACCAGCTCGACCTTGCCGGTTCTGTACATAAACCCAAGCAAGAGACTATCGATACATCTATCGATATTATAGAAAAGGTGTCGCCTAAGGTCAACGACATGGCCGAGACCTTACCTATTAATATATATGTGGAAAAACCTAACTTCTGGACCTTCAGCGGCGACTATAGCTTGCAGCTGTTCCAGAATTACATTTCGGACAACTGGTACAAGGGTGGTGAGAGCAACTATTCTATGCTTGCTACCGTAACACTTCAGGCCAACTACAACAACAAGCAACGTTTCCGTTGGGACAACAAGCTCGAGATGCGACTTGGTTTCCAAAATACAAAAGGCGACACGTTACACACAGTTCGCGCTTCCGAGGACCTTATTAGATATACCGGCAAGGTGGGACTGCAAGCCTCAAAGAAGTGGTATTACACTATTCAGCTCATTGCCAGCACCCAGTTTATGCGCGGTCTTAAGAGCAACGACCCGCATGTATATTCCAAGTTCCTCGCTCCGCTCTATGTCAATCCTTCGCTTGGTATGGATTATAATGTCAATTGGTTTAAAGGCAAGCTTAAGGGTTCTGCCCACTTGGCTCCTATAGCTTACAACCTGACGTATGTGCGCGACAAGAATCTGGGCTCACGATTTGGAATCGACGCAGGCAAACATACAAAGTCCGACTTCGGTTCTGAGATAACTATCGATCTTAACTGGCAGATTACAAAGGATGTGCGCTGGAAGACTCGCTTCTACGGTTACACCACATACAAGCGTGCTATAATGGAGTGGGAGAATACATTCACCTTTGTTGTCAACAAGTACATCTCAAGCAACCTCTTCCTATATCCACGCTTCGACGACGGAGTGTCACGTGATGGCGATCTTGGTTACTGGCAAATGAAGGAGTATATCTCGCTTGGATTCAGCTATGGTTTTTAGTCCAAGACACAATGCAAGTTTATAGTTTTGAATTATGCAGATAGAACCAATAGCCTATTTCCGCTCGCCATTTGTCACAAAGTTTGGTGTGCCAAAGCAAAGTGGACTTGTCGATTGCCTGCAAGGTACAATCGAGTTTGTGCCTCAATACCGCAATGCAGATGCTTTGCGCGGCATCGACGAGTTTGATTATCTATGGCTTGTATGGGAATTCTCGGCCAACAAGCATGCGGCAAACAGTCCCGTTGTACGTCCTCCTTTGCTTGGCGGCAATGTTAGGATGGGTGTGTTTGCCACACGCTCGCCCTTCCGCCCTAATCGTTTAGGACTCTCCTCTGTACGTATAGCCAATGTAGAGCTCGATACTACTCGTGGTCCACTTATCCACGTCCTTGGTGCCGACCTTATGGATGGCACGCCCATATACGACATAAAGCCGTATGTGGCTTATGCCGATTGTCATCCCGATGCTCGTAGCGGCTTTGTAGACAAGCATGCCATACGGCGTCTTACGGTAATCATTCCACAGTCAGTATCGTCTAAGTTTAATGATTCCCAACTCGAAGCCTTGCGCAAGGTACTTGAGCTTGATCCGCGTCCGCAATATCACGACGACCCTAAAAAGGTTTACGGCATGATGTATGCCGGCATAGACGTCAAGTTCTGCGTTGCCGACGGGGTGCTTACTGTTGTGGATTAAAAACAAAAGCCGTATATCTGCCCATACATGCACCATTTGATGCAGTTTGGCAGATATGCGGCTTTTTCTATTTATACTCCTTTATCTGTGTATTCCTTATTTATTGAATCCTGATTAATCTGATATCTCTGATTCCCTATTAATTGAATATAGATTCATCTGATATCTCTGATTCCCTATTTATTGAATATAGATTAAACTGATTAATCTGATTCCTCAGTTCAATCAGCACAATCCGTATTCTCTATTTATTGAATATAGATTCATCTGATATCTCTGATTCCCTATTAATTGAATATAGATTAAACTGATTAATCTGATTCCTCAGTTCAATCAGCACAATCCATATTCCTTATTAATTGAATATAGATTCATCTGATTCTCAGTTCAATCAGCACAATCCTTATTCTTATTTCGATGCTTATGATAATTATAGAGCCTTTCAATCTGCAATTCAGGTGCGCCAAAGTTTACCAACAGCCCCAATTCATAATTCGTTGCTTTCAGATAATTTGAGACCTGTGAACGATGAGTGTTTGTCAGTTCCGATACAGCCTTCAATTCTACTATTATTTTGTCGTAGCAAATGAAATCTGCAAAATATTCCTGTTGCAGTAATTTACCCTTATAATAGATTTTTAATGGTGCTTCCCTTTGAAAGGGGATTCCATTATTATTAAACTCTATACCCAAAGCCTCTTGATATACTTTTTCAAGGAACCCGCTACCAAGTTCATTATAAAGGTTCATCATGCAGCCCCTTATCTTATATGTTTCTTTTTCGTAGATATATTCCATAACTCTTTTATTTATTGAATATTGATTTATCTTATATTTCTGATTCTCTATTTATTGAATCCAGATTCATCTGATATCTCTGATTCCTCAGTTCAATCAGTATAATCCGTATTCCCTATTTATTGAATATAGATTCATCTGATTCATCTGATTCCTTAGTTCAATCAGCACAATCCGTATTCCCTATTAATTGAATATAGATTCATCAGATTAATCTGATTCCTCAGTTCAATCAGCACAATCCGTATTCTTTATTAATTGAATATAGATTCATCTGATTCTTCAGTTCAATCAGTACAATCCGTACAATCCGTATTCTTTATTAATTGAATATAGATTCATCTGATTCATCTGATTCCTCAGTTCAATCAGCATAATCCATATTCCCTATTAATTGAATCCAGATTCATCTCATTCTTCAGTTCAATCAGCACAATCCATATTCCTTATTAATTGAATCCAGATTCATCTGATTCCTCAGTTCAATCAGCACAATCCGTATTCCCTATTTATTGAATATAGATTCATCTGATTCCTCAGTTCAATCAGCACAATCCATATTCTCTATTAATTGAATCCAGATTCATCTCATTCCTCAGTAAATTGTCTTCGTCCGATGCTTCCTTCATATCCTTCAGAATATAGTTCACCTCATTGTCAGATAGGAACTTATAGAAAATAAGTCTCAGATACTTGTGTCCTAACTTTATATTTATATATCTTTGTAAGTTGCCAGTACCGATTTTCAGTACCATATAACTGGTACTGCAGTTTAATATAACTGGTACTGGAGTTTCATATAACTGGTACTGCAGTTTATAATATATGGTACTGGCAAGTAGATTATGTTCATGAGTGATATAGGATGATAGAAGTGTTTGCAATTATTTAGACGTTCCAGCAGATTAGTTCCTCATAATTGTCGAAGTCCATAGAGGGGTCGGCTCCTATCTGCTGCAGAAGCGTTCGTATTATTTGTTGCTCCTCGGGTGGAAGGATAATTTCGCCACGTCTGCGTGCAAAGTATTGGTTGCGTCCGAAGTGCATAACAAGAGTTGTCATGAACTGTTCATACTGCTGAGGGAACATCTGCTTTTGGAATCCGGTGAATCCGCGGGCGTATCTCACGGGATTAGAGCAGCGGTAGTAGGGACATCCATCGTCCTTGGTGCACTTGTTAGGACTGATAAGGCGCAGAAACTCTTCTTGCTTTATCAGATTGTCAAATGCAATGTGGTGCAGGCAAGAGGCAGCCATGGAGCAGTCGTGATGTAGGCAAACTGGGTAGTTGTGCGGTACGGTTAGCTTGTTTTTTATAGGCATAATATTATTGTTTTTTTGGTATTGTAAATTTCCTAATATGCAAAAATAATGTTTTTTCTTGGAAAAACAGGCATGTTGCATAACAATAAAATCGCCAAAAATAGATAAATATGTGTTATGGCAAATAAAAAATGCGGCCAAACAAAATTTTGTTTGACCGCAAACATTAATGCTTATCACTTGATAAATATCTTCTTGCCTTTATCTGTGATATAGATATGTCCCTTTTGAAGCGACTGCACACGCACACCTTCCAAATTATAATATTTGGTTGTGTTAGATGTTGTTGTGCTTATTTGTTCAATGCCTGAAGGCTGTACCACTTTTAGCGTTATTTGCTTCGAAATGTTTGATCCGTCGCGTGTTGTCAACGCTATAATGCCAGAGCCTGGCTCTACTCCCATTACAACATAATTGTCGTGGTCAATATAGATGCAGTTGTTCGTTGCATTGACAAGAATGGAACCAGCCTTCAGATAGCTTGGATAGGCAACACGTGTTAGCTGCATCTTCTCGCCAACCTCGATGGTGGTCTTAGGCATGTAGAGGTCTATGTCCTCGTAGTGGTAGGTGCCTTTAATGAAGATTTTCTTCTCGCTATATAGACCTGAGCCATCTGTTGCTTCAGCTCTAACCACAACGTCACCCCAGTCAAGACCTTTAGATGTGAGCACACCATCAGAAGACAGATGGGCAATGTTGTCGCCCGATACTATCGACCATTTAACGCCCGACAGAGAAGCATTGGTAGGCAGCATCGTTGCTGTGAGATGGAAGCGACAATTGCCATTATATATAGTCTTAGAATCGTATTTCTCAAGTATGCCTATCTCGATGCTTGTTGCTGCTACCGCCTCTGTAGCCTCAGTTGTGCTTACTGCATTAGACAGCATGTATGCATTTGACGTGTTGCTACGCATTGCACACGACTCGGCAAGCTGTTGTGTAGAAGCGGGCACGTAGGCTATGGCATAGAGGCATGTTCCTGCAGGAGCCGAGATGTCTGTATAGTTTTGCAGACTGCCTGCCACTTCGGCTATTTGTGTTAGGTTGTCGGTAGAGGTGCCACGCAAGATGCGGTAGCTCTCAATATCCATTCCCTCGTAAGCATTCCATACAAGGCTATAGCCCTTAGTGGCTGACTTGTAAATCGTAACATGAAGAGGCTTGTGTGTATCCGAGAGTGTGCTTGTCTGTACATTGTTATCAGCAAGCAAACGAATGCGGTAACGTTGTGTCTGTATGCGGTTGTCGCTTGCTGTGTCCAGCCATGAACCTTGGCTTACAGGCATTGTTGCTACTACTTCAAACTCGTTGTATCGGTTTGTTTCTCGCAATATCTCAACACGGTCTACCATCTGCGGTACGCTTGTGTTCCAGTTTACGCGGTAATGGTTGCCATCGGCAAGCACGCCCGTAATAATGGCATCAGGCATAGTCTCTTCGGTTACAGTAGTCTTGTTAACGAATGTACATTCGCTTCCGTCGTTGAAGCCAACCGAAGAAACAACTTCATTGTAGCCCGCATCTCCTAATGTAAGGATAAAGCCATCGTTGGTTGTCTGGCTCTTTGTAACACCCTTAACATTGAAGTAGCTGATGTCGTTGTCGAACATGGTCTTCGGTCGTTTCACGCTTATAGGCGTATCTTTCATAACCTTAGAAGGAATGGCGAGAGCAAAATCTTCAGGTGCATACACCTTTATAATGGTACTGAATGTGCAACCGTCTGCAATCATATCTATAGTTTTCTCGCCACTGGTGCTCCATGAGATGCTCAGTTTTCCGTTGCCCTTATCGTTAACAGTAGCGTCGGTTCCTGCCTTGATGGTGTAGTTAGAAGGCTGTGTTCCTACAAACTGCACGTTGCAAGTCTCACCCTTAGCCACCATCTGGTGTGCGGCACTAAGATAGCCATTGGTATTTACTTTTATCTCTACAGGCTTGGTCATTGGCGAATGTGCACCCATAAGGTCAATGGCTTGCACCTGAACCTCGTAGCTTTCGCCCGACTTGAGAACATCAAGCGGGATGTACATCTGTGTAGCCTTGCGGTAGTAAACGTTAGAACATATCGTAGCCTTGTCTGCGAGTCCGTTGAGAGGTGATATGAGGAAAGCATTCTTTTCGCCAACTTTCTTGTTCTTATATTTCACGCTGACGTTATATCGCATCTGTGTCGCTGGTGTGCGGTCGTCCTTTGCGTCGTCCCACTTTAAGAGCATACCCTTATCGGTCATTCCGACACGTAGATTCTCTGGAGCTGCAGGTGCCTCATTCTTGATATTCGACTTTAGACCAATGGCGTAGTCGCCTGGGAATAGTGGCTGCCAGAGAAGTTCATTGGATATAAAGTCTGTATCATAACGAGGATAGTTGACCTTTGCATACTTGAAATCGGGCTGAATTAGATAAACACAGTATTGGGTTTGGTCGCCACCTACCATAGAAAAAGTAGGTCTTGCGGTTACTAAATCAACAAATCCGTTATTGTCCAAATCATTTGAAACCGTAAGTGGATACGATGTATGAATGGTCATCACCACTTCGTCACATGGCCATTGGTCAACAGGCTTTCCTTTAATGACAACATGCTCATTGTTGTTATTTTTCAACAAAAAGTCAGGGTAGCCGTCATTGTTCAAGTCAGCAATGCCTTCAAGATGTCTATTTCCATCGTCAATTGTTTTCACTGCCAGCTTCTGCTCATAATCGTTGGCGACATTAGCCGAAGCGGTTTTCATATAGACGTTAACCTCTCTAAATTCGTCCGATGCAACGTCCCAATAGCCATCTCTGTTGAAATCGCATATTATGCCTGTTTTCTTATAATAGCCGAAATTTTGTTCAGTTGATTTCAGCGAAGTGTCGCTTTCTTTAGTTGTGTTAAGATAGCCTACGAAATCTATTTTTCCGTCGTTATTGTAGTCTAATATAGGCTTTGTGGCAGGGTATGACGGCGACGAATATACTCCAGCGTCTGTTATATACTCAAAATCATTGTCTTGTTCGCCGCTATTGAGATATACGTTCTTTGAACTTCTGTCCAACAAGAAATCGGGGTAGCCGTCGTAGTTGTAATCAAACGGAGTCATTCTGTCTGATAGATCTGAGTTAAAGCTCTTCTTTATCTCTGTCTTTTCTCCTTTTGCGTTGAAGTTGAAGATGGGGTTGTTTCTATTGTAAATCTCAGGTTTGCCGTCTTGGTTGGCATCAAAAACGTTATAAAATTCTAATGTGTAGTAATCAAAGATTTTGGTAAACGGCAACACGCTGAGAGTCTTTTCTTTGCTTTTGTATGTCTGTCCACCAAGTTCCATTGCAACACTTACCTTTAGCTTGCCTGCAGCATGCAGAATGGCTTGTGCTGTGCTACCATTGTTGCTTTGACTTATGAGGGTTCCGTTCTTAACGTTCCATGTGTATTTTGCGTCAGAACGTGGATTGTTGACGCGTAGCTGCAGAGTATCAGCAGCTGTGATATTAACAGGCAACTGTGCTATAGAGGGTGCAGTCTGTTTGTGCTCATACACACATTCGTCTGACCATGCTCCGCCCAAGCCACCAGCATCTATTGCTTGTACAGAGATGTAATATTTGCCAGCGTCAAGTCGTTCGGCATCGAACATATAGCTCAATGCCATACCCATATTGCCATTGAAAAGGTTGCGGCGTCTACCGTCTGCCAATGAGTTGGCATAAAGAATGTCACCCTTGCCAGGCTGTGTGCCTATGCGTAACTCGTAGGTTAGGTCGCATGCTGATGTTTGTGCGTCGGAGCCGCGTTGCCATGTTATGCGCAACTTGTTGGCATCGGCAAAGAATTGCGCCTGAGGCTTCTGCATCTTTGAAGGTGCTGTGTTCTTCTTTGCGTTAGGTATAGGACCATAAACAAAGGTATATAAGGGATAACCAGTACTATAACCATACTCGGTAAATCCGTCGTTGTTGAAATCGCCTACAACGATATTGGCATGGTCCAAGGCGGTTACAGTAACCTCTACTTTCTTTAGGTCGCATTTTAAGAGATAGTCGTAAGTACCATAATTATCATCTGCTAAGCTTGCAATAATTTCATACAAGCCATCGCCGTCGTAGTCTTTACAGGTGTAGCTTGTGTACTTGCCGTCGATATATGTCTCTTTGCGCTTGAACTCGCCGTTGCCGTCGTTGCGATAGAATACAATGTATGTGATGTCTTTATTAGGTATGAAGAACAGCAAGTCTACATCGCCATCGCGATCGAAATCGCCGAAAAAGGCGTTCTGCATGGCTGAGTTCTCAAACAACTCTTTGCCATCTCCAAGGCTACCGTCAGCTTTTGTGAGATATAGTGTCACCTTTCCAGCGCCAAAGTCAACATAATCGTTGATGCCATCGCCGTTAACGTCGGCAGAAAATATCTTACCTACATGAGCGCTACGGAAGAAGCGGTTGTTGCCGAGGTTATAGAAAACATATTTCTGGGTTACAATATCTTGCAGCCCATCACCGTTCATGTCCTTAAAATATATCTTGTCGGCAGAGTCGTAACCCTCTGAGTCAGATGCAACGCTCTTCATCATTGAAGACATTTTTGCATCTGTTTCCTCTGTTTCGTCTATATAAACTCTTTCGCCAGTTTTTACAAACATTCCGTCCGAGAGCGACGGTAGTCTTGAACCAGGAGTGTAGTTGCCCAAAGCTATTGTTGTCAGTTCGTTTGCATCATCGGTAATGGCAAGCTGTTGCTGCTCATAAGTGCCATCAGCCTTGCGGATGTATGCCTTAATGACATTCTTCCTTGAGTCAAATGATTCGTAATCGTTCAAACTAATATAGTCGGTCAAACCATCACCATTTAGGTCGCCAAACACACATTTTCCTACAGGTTCGGCTGTAGTTTGGGCGAGGTTGTTCCATGGAGCAATGTAATGTTCGGCACCATAGGTTACATTTCCCGTGTAAGCATATACAGCTTCTGTGTTGTCTAACTTTATAAATTTTTTGAATTCCTTAAAATCCTTGTTCCTAATAGAATCCAGCACATTGCCAGTTGGTGTGGAAACAAGATGGAGAAAAGTTTCATAGTTCACGCGACTAGTTCCGATAACCTCCATTATGCCATCTCCGTTAACGTCATAATAATTGTTGTGTGTAATATCCCAGGTAGGATGCACATTGGTTGGCAACGAATACAATCCGTTGTCCGACACTATTTTGTATTTGCTTAGTTGACTGATGGCGTTAGACATGATGCTGTCTGGCACATACACAATCATGTCGTTTGGCAGTTTAATCCTAACAAACGAAAGTGAGGATGTGTAGTGAAGTTCTTTCACTTTGTCGCCGGTAATGTAGCATTCTTGTATAGGCCAACCATCTTTGTCGTATCCTCCTCTAAACCCTATCTCCTTGATAGGATATTTTTTGTTCTTATAAGACACACTTGAGGCTAATGTTACCGACTCTTGGTTTGGAATGTTGCCTATTACGGCATAAGGTGTTGTTGCAGATGTGTTGATGAAATAGGTAAATCCTCCTGACAAATACGTCATGTAAACGTCGTGGTCTGCCTTGATTCCCGTTGTCATCAACAACAGAAAAAGAATAATCCCTAACCTACGAAAATATCGTCGGGGGGGGTAAAAAAGATACTTTTCATAAGAAAAATAATTAAATGGTTAATACAACGTTCCTGTGTGTATGTAACGCACACGAATCTATTATTTATTATCAATGGCAAAATTAGAAAAAATAACCAATATTTCAAATAAAAAAGTCTTTTAATTGCAATATAGTACTGATAGATACGCAATTATTCTGTATGCAGACTACAAAAAATCCTAATTTATAGGTATTTCTCAATTAAGCATATATCTGTAACTTTGCACTTCTTGTAGAAATAATGGTGTAATATGAATAAGAGAACTTGGAGAAAACAACATAAGTGGATAGGTATTGGCATGACATTCTTCTTACTGATGTTTTGTGTGTCGGGGATTTTACTTAATCATCGGTCGCTAATAAAGGGTGTGGATGTAAGCAGAAAATATCTACCAAGCAACTATAAATACGAAAAATGGAGTGGGGGATTGCTACGAGGCACACTTGCTTTGGACAACAAGGTGTTGCTATATGGAAATGGTGGTATATGGCAGACTGACTCAACGGCTTCGTTCTTCGCTGATTTGAACAAAGGACTGCCTGAAGGAGCTGACAACAGACAGATAAGAAACATTATAAAGACGGATAATGGAGAGATAATAACAGTCTCGCCCTTTGCCCTATACAATTATGGCGAGCACGAGACTTGGCATAAAATGGAGTTGCCTTTGGAGGATGACGAGAAGTTGACGGATATTGCCTCACATGGCGATACGCTTGTTGTGCTAAGCAGATCGTATGCATACATCTCTGTTCCTCCTTATAAAAACTTCAGACGCATACAACTTGGCGCTCCTAAGAATTACAAGCAAAGAGTAACATTATTCCGTACCATTTGGCTGTTGCATAGTGGTGAGCTGTTCGGGAGTGCAGGAAAAGTGGCAGTAGACTTCATTGCAATTATCCTTGTATTGCTCTGCATAACTGGAGTTGTGTTTGCAATAAGACCAAAGCAGAAGGCATTGCTAAGATTGTCGCTGAAACTGCACGACAAGATAGGCAGATATACTATCGCTGTAACACTATTGATAGTGTTGACGGGTTGGTGTCTTCGTCCACCTGTTATGATAGCATTGGTATTAAACAAGATTCCAGCAATACCAGGCACAACACTACGAAGCAATAATCCATGGAACGACAAACTGCGCATGATTAGATACGACAAGGATGAACACGATTGGCTTGTGTCCACATCAGAAGGTTTCTATTCATTAAACCTCAACAATGGTGTCATGAATAAGATAGAGTCTGCTCCACCTGTAAGCGTTATGGGTCTTAATGTGCTGCAAAAAGACGCAAATGGCAAATGGTACTGCGGTTCGTTCAGTGGACTATTCGTTTGGGATAGACAAAAAGGTACGGCTATTGACTACTTCACGCATAAGCCTGCACCCAAGAAAGCAGGAGCTCCATTTGGAAAGAAGGCTATTGCTGGCATGAGTCAGGACTTTGTTCATAAGTCATCTGAAGCAAGCATGACAGATAATAGACCTGCTATTATAGCAGATTATTATGATGGAACAACTATTATAGCACAACCATCAAGCATGAACAATTTGCCAATGTCGCTATGGAATGTTGCTCTGGAGATTCATAGTGGCAGATTCTTCATCGGAAATATCGCCACATACATATTTATATTTGTTATGGGAATCCTCGCCATTTGGTGCTTATGGTCGGGATATAACATCAGACTGGCAAAGAAAAAGGGGAAATGAAGTAAAAAAAGCTTGTTGAAAATTTGGTGGTTTAAATTAAAAAGACTACCTTTGCAGTCGATTTGGAGGTTCCGTAGCTCAGTTGGATTAGAGCAACAGCCTTCTAAGCTGTGGGTCTTGGGTTCGAACCCCAACGGAATCACAAATAGACAAAAATGCTTCAAATTTGATTAATACCGATAAATGCTTGTTATATAAGCATTTATCGGTGTTTTTTTATTGTATTATATACTAATGTCTATAACTTCCTTTGCTTATTGAAATTTCTTTGTTATGTATTTAAAGATATGTAATGGAGAGTATTGCAACATTATTGCAATAAAATTGCAATTATTAATTTAAATAATTGGTAGAAGTAATTGTACTTCTAAAAATAATAGAAGGCTATGTAAATGTAGAGAAGACTTAACATAGTAAATGTAAATTAATATGATGTAATATGTAAATTCGTTATTTGAATTTGTGTGAGTGAATTAATGTATACAAAGGTATATATTATTTGAATAATGTAAGTACAAGTAAATAAGACAAATTAAAATATCTCATTTAAAGTTTGTTAATATGAAAAGTATTAACAGATTTACTATGCCAATTTAAGAGAAAAATTGTATATTTGCAGTACTTAAACCAACAATTACAAATAACTATAAAATAGTGTGTTATGAAAGTTGGTTAAAGTAAAACTTTAAGTAAAATCAAATATTATGGTGGCAATAAAAAAGACAAGAAGCAGGGATGAACTTAGATGGCAGGCTGAAGAAGATGCCCGAGTAATGGCAACTTATCAAGAAATACTTGGAGATAAGACAAGAATGAATAGGGCTATTAAGGTAGCAAAATCTCAGGCAGCAGACCTTACAAAGAGAGCTAATGCTCTACAGAGTGTGGCAAAGACAAAATCATCATCTAAAAGAAAGTAGCTTATGTGTGGGCAAGAATGCAAGACTGTACAGAAAATACAGATGGATTATATACAAGCATCTTCACTAAGAGAGCTTTTGAATAAAGTCAATAGTCATAACAGTGATTATCCTGAATGTGCAATACTGAAGGAAGACATAGTTGAAATCCTAAAGGAAGAAGAAACATTCATTATGCTTTATTATAGATAATGTAGTATATATAATAATGTGTAACTATCTAATCAGATACAAGTATGACAAAGCAAGAGAATATAAATGAGATGGAGCTTGACACAGTGGATTTCTGTTCAAAGTGTTATTCCCTAAAAATAAAGTATGAGGATTCCATTGGTATGGATTGCTGTGAGGACTGTGGCTGTACTGATTTCAAGACATCATCTTTTGATGAATGGGAAAAACTGTATAAAGAAAGATACGGTCATAAATATGTAGAAGAGGTTGGAGATATTAGGAAGTCACCTATATTCCAGATGTCAAATGATAAACTGAAGATAAAGGTTTCTAATGATCCATCATGGAGGGAGATATGCAGAGCTATGTATCCTACATTTCCAAATTGGCTCAGTAAGGCAGATTCTATTATACTATTGTTTGCAAAGTTGTATCAAGAGAACAGATTGGATGATTTAAGAATGGAGCTGATAAATAGAAGTAATAATAAACACTAAAGGAGGAGAATAAAATGGAAGAGCAGAAGAAACTTACATATGAGCAACTTAATGATGCCTGTAATCAGTTATGGCAACAGAACAAGCAGCTTGTAAAGAGAAATAAAGAATTGGAACAGTTTGTTATGAACAAGAGACTTGATTATCTCTTTAAAGTACTTGAATGCAGTAAGGAGTTTTCAAGTGATTTTATTGGAAACTGTGCAAGTGAGATTGAGGAAGCAATAACTGTTCCTCAAGACATGGAATATAACAGCAAGGAGGAGAGACATGAATAATACTGTTAATAAGCAAGGCCTGCCAAAGCCAAACAACATAGTAACAATTTCTACCTCTCCAGGTATTGAGTTCTTCAAATGGTGGTGTATATTCCTCAGACCATTCATAAATCTTACCAATAGAGAGATAGATGTTATTGCCAGTTTCTTGAAACAAAGGTGGGAGTTGTCAAAAAGTATAAGTGACCCTACTATTCTTGATAGTATGGTTATGAGTGAAACAATCAAAGGCAAGGTGATAGAGGAATGTCAAATGACACAGCAACACTTCTATGTGGTAATGAGTAACTTGAGAAAGAATAATATAATAGTACACAACACTCTTAATCCAAGACTTGTACCAAACATAAGAAAGGATGATAATGGGTGTTTTCAGTTACTTATACTGTTCAAAGAAAATAAAAAAGCTGTATGACCTATGATGAGATTGTGTTAGAGGTATCAGAAAGATTAGGACTCAGCAAAGAACTTGTCAATAAGACATACAAAGCTTACTGGAAATCTGTCGAGGAACATATAACTTCTATGCCTCTGAAGAAAGATTTATCAGATGAGGAATTTATGAAGTTACAGCCAAATGTGAATATACCATCACTTGGTAAGTTCTGTGTTACCCTTGACAGATATAAAGCATTAAAGAAAGGATTTAACAACAATAAATTAAAGGAGAAACGAGATGTTACATGTAACAAAGATTAAACCACTGTTTGATCACTTGCTTATTACAGCAGATAGGTTTGAAAAGGATATGGTACATAGTGGGGTTATCTTAGCAAACAAAGGAGACTTAAAGCTATGGCAGACAGTAGTAGCTGTAGGCTCTGTTGTAAGAGACATTAAGGTCGGAGATAAGGTGATGATTAATCCTAATGACTTTGCAGTAAAGAAGTATAACAAGAACTCTGTACAGAATGATTTGGATAATAACCCAGTTTTGACTTATAACTTTCCATTTGAGACTATTGATGATGAGAAGGGAGAGCCAAAGGATTATCTTTATATCTCAGACAGAAATGTGAAATATGTGTTTGAAGGTATAGAGAAAGATGAATCATTGATATTACCAGGAAAACCAAAGTTGATAGTGTAAGAGTAGAAGTTTGCAATAGCCTAAGTTTTAATTGACTTAGGCTTTTTTTAATTATAAAATAAGTATGGAGAATATAAAGTTTAATAAGTGTCAGACACCTTTGGAAGATTTGCATTTGGAGAAATATCCCAAAGAAGTACAAGAGCAGTGGTGGGACTTCTTGAATAATGTGCCTTTTATTAAATGGATGGTGTCTGAGGACAGACCATTGGTTTCAGAATTACCAAAAGATAAGGAAGGTAGGGCAATAATAGATATAACACATCCACCTATACTTGAAGGAAGTGATTACTTCAGACCATCAGCATTAGCATATAAAAAGAACAAAGGAAAGTATACTACCCTTAGACCTAATGCTAATCCAAACAGTGACTTTGGTAAATGGTTGTATGAAGAAAGAAGAAGAGGATGGAATGGTTATTGTAATCCAAAGACAGGAATGTGGGTGACAGGGGATTACTACTGGATGCTTAATTTCTGTCCTATGCACCTTGTAGAGAAGAATAGTAATGGAGTAGCAATGAGAACAGTAGCCCATCCAAGATTTTGGGATGGTCAATTCCTTATGTCACACTATCTAAACCAAGGCAGGAGACATGGACACCATGCTTCAGCATTAGCTTCCAGAGGAAGAGGAAAGACATCCTTTGGAGCAGGACTACTTTCAAGAAGGTGCATAATAGGAGAGTCAGAGGAAAATAAAGAGGAAGTGCAGTGCATGGTGACAGCAGTAGATAGGACAAAACTGATGGATACAAACATGATACTAAAGGTATTTAAGGATAATCTTGACCATTGTGCAAAGTACACACAGTTTGCTTCACACAGACTGAAATCCTCAGACCAAGAAATGGAATGGAAGATGGGATATAAGAAGGCAGGAAGTGAAATAGAATATGGAAGTAAGAACTCTGTGTCAGGAATTATCTCAGGAGTAAATCAGGATAAATTGAATGGTTCACGTGGAGTGTTGTATCTTATTGAAGAAGCAGGTATTTTTAAGAATCTCCTTAGCATGTATAATATGATTAGACCTTCAGTAGAACAAGGCAATGATGTATTTGGAGAGATATTCTGTTATGGTACAGCAGGAGATGACCAAAGTGATTTCACTTCATTTGCAGAGATGTTCTATTCTCCAATAGGTTATAACATGGAAGCACTTGACAATGTGTATGATAAGGAAGGTCAGGGAAGAAAACAATGCTGTTTCTTTTATGGAGCCTATATGAATTATGCAGATGATTGTATAGATGAAGATGGTAATTCGGATATTACAAAGTCATTATTGCTTATATTGTATGACAGATACAAGACAAAATATGGTTCTATAGATGTGAATACTATTACTAAGCGTATATCTCAGTATCCTATAGTGCCACAAGAAGCTATGATAAGAAGTCATGGTAATGTGTTTCCAGTAACAGAACTTAATGAAAGACTTAATCAGATAGACAATAATCCAGATGAATATGCAGACACTTATGTAGGAGAACTTGTGCAGGATAATAAAACAGGAGAAGTGAAGTTTAATCCCACTGTAGATATTCCGATAAGAGATTTTCCTACCAAAGATAACAAAGTGACTGGAGCCATTGAAATATTTGAGATGCCAAAGAAAGGTAGTGATGGTAAGGTACCCTTTGGCAGGTATATATGTTCTTGTGACCCTTATGACAGTGATGTTTCAAATACAATGTCATTAGGTTCTATCTTTATATTGGACTTATGGACAGACATGTTAGTAGCAGAATATACTGGAAGACCACCCTTTGCAGAGGACTTCTATGAAATATGTAGGTTGATATGTTTGTTTTATAATTGTAGGTGTATGTATGAGCAGAATATCATGGGAATGTTCTCATACTTTAGTTCACATAATTCAACACATCTATTAGCAGAGACACCAGAATATCTTGTACAAAGAAATATGATAGGAGGTATAGGATATGGTAATAAGGCAGTAGGAATTAGAGCTACCACACCTATTATAAATGGTGCATTCAAAATGATACAGACATGGTTGAGAAAACCAATAGTCATTATAGAAACAGATGCAGAGGGTAATAAAACAGAGGTGACAATACCAAATCTCTATAGGATAAAGAACAGAGCATTGTTGAAAGAACTTGTATTATGGAATCCACAGGGAAACTTTGATAGAGTGATGAGTCTTGTGCAATTGATGTTATATAGGGAAGAGAAACTTGTGCTTGGTCATGGTGACTTGAGGAGTTCTGAAAATGTTAGCAGTGGAATGGAAAATGATGAGTATTGGGAAAAGAACTATCCAGGAAAAAAGAATGTAATGATGTGGTAAAGTAATGGGCTGTATAAGAGGATTTTTTATGAAGGCTTAGAGAAAAAATAAGTGATAATATTAAGCATTGATGTTTTTGTACTTTTGTGGAAAAGAAGAATGTAGAACTAAAGAGAAGAAAAGTATGGAAGCATTAAGTTTTGACAATATTTTGGGTGAGAATGAGATTGATACTCTATTCACAGACCCAGAAGATACTACTGCTCAAGAAGAGCAAAACAACTCAGAAGAAGAGAATAATGACAATCCTCTTGATTCTGATAAAGAAAAGAATAAGAAAGAAACTACTGAGGTTGTTGACCCTGAGACCATGTTTGAGGAAGAGACACCAGAGAGCGTAGGTAGTGGAAAAGATAAAGAAGGTAAGGAAGATACTGTCACTGACGAGGAAGCAGATGGCACTTCTCCAAACAATAACTTCTACTCTTCCATTGCCAACGCCTTGGCTGTGGATGGTATCTTTCCTAACCTTGATGATGAGACAGTGAAGAAGGCTGTAGATGCTGAGTCTTTCAGTGATTTGATAGAAGCAGAAATCAATGCCAGATTTGATGAGAAACAGCAGAGGATTTCAAAGGCTCTTGAAAATGGAGTAGAGCCAACTGATATTAGGAAGTATGAGAGTACCCTTGACTACATCAATAAGATTACTGATGCAGCCATTGCTGAGGAGAGTGAGAAGGGAGAACAGTTGAGGTACAATCTTATCTATCAAGACTTCTTGAATAAAGGAATGTCAGCAGACAAGGCAAAGAAGTACACAGATAGAACTATTAATGCAGGAACAGATGTTGAAGATGCTAAGGAAGCCTTGTTAAGTAACAAGGAATACTTTAGTAATGAGTACAACAAACTACTTCAAGAGGCACAGCAGCAAGCAGATGAGGAAAAGGCAGATAGAGCAAAGCAGGCAAAGCAGTTGCAGACATCGCTTTTGAAAGACAAGAATCTGTTTGGTGATATGGAAATCAGCAATGATATTAGGAAGAAAGCCTTTGAAACAATATCCAAACCAGTGTATAAAGACCCAGAGACAGGAGATTATTTGACAGCTCTTCAGAAGTATGAAATAGAGCATAAAGCAGATCTTCTTAAATACACAGGTCTCATCTTTGCAATGACCAATGGTTTCAAGGACTTTGATTCCTTTGCCAAAGGTAAGGTTAAGAAAGAAATGAAAAAAGGTCTTAGAGATTTAGAGAAAACCCTGAACAACACATCAAGGTCGAAGGATGGTAACCTAAGAATGATAACCAATCAGAGGGAAGATCCAGACTCCTTTATCAGTAAGGGGATGAAACTTGATTTGTAAGACCATGAAAAACAGATTTATAAATGCTTAATGTAAATAAAAAATGGCCGGAAAATTAGGTAAATTCCAGAAGCAGACATTTAGTCATTGGAAAGGTACAACTAAGGCAAATCATCTTGGTGGTATTTTCCAGATGCAGCCTCAGAAGGCAACATCTTTGATGGTACAGCTGCTTGCTTGGCATAAAGGTAAGACCCTTGAAACATTCTTGTCTCAATTTCCAACAAAGTCTTTTGACAGTGATGATGAGTACACATGGGATATTTGTGGTAGTTCATCAAGGAACATTCCATTGGTAGAGGCAAGGGATGCAGATGGTGTAGATGTATCAGCAACTTCACGTAATGAAGCAAATGTTGGTGTGAATGGTGAGCCATTCTACTTGGTGTTTGCAGAAGATTGGTTTGCTGATGGTGAGGTAATTGTTGGTGAGCGTAATGAAGTATATCCTATTAGAGTGCTTGCAGATGGTAGGAATGAGGGAACCAACACTGTATACAAGGTAGAGTTGATGGGTGGTATCACCTCTGGTATTCCAGTAGAAGAGCTGCTTGCAGGAAAGAGGTTCTCAGTTGACTTTGCTCCAGTAGAAAAGGACTTTTCTCGTAAGGTTGGTGATGTACGTTTTTCAAGTCCTATAGCAATGAGGAATGAGTTTACAACCATTCGTATTCATACCAAGATAGCAGGCTCAATGATTAATAAGAAAGTAGCCTTTGGTATTCCTATTGTAAAAGAGACAAATGGTCGCTATGTGAAGGACACTGTAAACATGTGGATGCATTATGAGCAGTGGGAGCTTGAGCAGCAGTGGAGTGATTATAAGAACAATATGCTTGCTTATGGTCGTTCAAATAGGAATATGAATGGTGAGTATCTTAACATTGGTAAAAGTGGTGAGGTAATTCGTATGGGAGCTGGTCTTTATGAGCAGATGGAGGCAGCTAATACTCTTACTTACAACACCTTCTCATTGAAACTTATTGAAGATGCTCTCTATGAGTTGTCAGCAGCAAAGCTTGGTATGGATGATCGTACATTTGTAATCCAGACTGGTGAGCGAGGAGCTATTCAGTTCCATAAGGCAGTGCTTAACACTGTGAGTGGTTGGAAAGCATTTACAATTAATGGAGACCAGATAGATATGGTAAGGAAGGTACAGTCACCGTTGCATAAGAATGCTTTGTCAGCAGGCTTCCAGTTTGTAGAGTTCCAGGCACCAAATGGTGTAACTGTACAAATTAAGGTTGATTCTCGATATGATGACCCAGTGCGTAATAAGATTATGCATCCAAATGGAGGCCCTGCTTATTCTTATAGGTATGACATCTTTGACATGGGTAACATGGATCAGCCAAACATCTTTAAGTGTGACGTAAAGGGCATGGAAGGTGATTTGACATCGTATGAATGGGGATTGAGGAATCCATTTACAGGTCAGATGGGTAATCCAAATGCCTCACATGATGAGGATTCAGCAACCATTCACAAGATGACAACAATGGGTATATGTGTACTTGATCCAACAAGGACATTGAGCTTAATACCAGCTATTTTGGTAGCCTAAGATATAGAAAGAGGCAGTGAGGGAACAGAGTTTCCCTCCTGTACTCTGACTAAAATAAAACAAAAACAGAAAAAAATAAAAGGAGAAGTTAGAAATGGGAAGAGTTAAGAAGGAAGAAAATCCAAATACAGAGACAATTATGCAGGATGTAGAGTTGGATGTGACACCACAGGAGGAAATGAAGACAGAAATTCCGTTGCCTAAAACAGAAACAAAACCAAGTTATAGGGAGAAGAAAGAGCCAAGCTATAGTAATGAGACAGTGAACTGCTTGAGAAATGAGCGCATTATAGTAAGGTTTGTTCCAAGTCCTACAGCAATGGTGCAGCGGAAGGGACATATTCTGTATGGAGGTATGGCAGAGAATGCAACAAGAAGCTTTGTAGTGCCAAGGCTTAGTAAGACAGGTATGTTCAAGAATGTTCTTACAGATAGTGAGAAATCCTTCTTAGAGAAGGCAATGGGATTGGAAATCAATGCTCTCAGTATCTATAAGAAAGAAAACAACTTCTGGGATGACAGCAATCCAAATGGTATAGGTAGAGTGACACTGCATAAGCAGGATAACTATCTTGACCTAAGTATTCCAGAACAGTATATACAATATAAGATTCTGCTTGCTAACAAGGATTATATTGCAGCATCAATGGAAGAACTTGAGGAAAGGCCAAAAGCAACATATCAGTTTGTGATTATCTCTGAGGGTGCAGAGGCACAAAAGAATCTCAGCAGGATGGACATTACAATGGAATGTTATACAGAATATGGTGCTGTTAAGAGAGACAAGGATACCCTCAAGACCATTATAGAGCAGCTTGAGAAACGTCCTATTAGTCCTAATGTGAAGATAGACTACTTGCAGAATAAGGTTAATGATTATATTCAGGCAGACCCACGTAAGTTCTATACAGTGATTACAGATGAATATCTGCCAGCAAAGGTTCTTATCAAGAGAGCTGTAGAAGCAGGACTTGTAGGAACAAAGAATAATACATACTATCTGCGTAAAGATGGTTCTCCATTGTGTGAAATGAATGAGGAGAGCACATTGAATAATGCAGCCAAATACATCAGCTCTATCAAACATCAAGAGTTGAAGTATCTCTTGGAGGCACAGTTGAAAGAAGAGTAATTTGCCATTAATTATATATGGAGTTTAGGTAAGGAAACATAATTCCTTACCACTCCTTTTAAAACAATAAAGATATGATAGTAGAAGAGATGGATAATATGTTTGATGTGTTGTATAATAATATAACCTCAAACCAAGCCCCAGGACTCAACGCTTATGAGAAGAGTATCTTTCTTACTAAAGGACAGGATGAGATTCTGAAAAACTATTTTAATCCTAAGAGCAAAGGCAACAATACACAAGATGGCTTTGATGGTAGTATTAAGAGACAAGTAGACTTCTCCATGCTCACTACTGTAGAGATAAAAAGTTCTAACTTTGAAAGTCCTCTTTTTGACACAAGGGATAACTCAAAAAGTATAGAATTGCCTTCAAAGCTTATGTTTGCCATTAATGAAATGGTAGAAGTGTTAAGGAATAATAAGACTGTACTCTTGCAGGTAGTACCAATTAAATTTGATGAGTACTCAAGGTTGATGTGCAAACCTTACAAGAGACCACTGAAATATCAAGCATGGAGACTTACAAACAATGATGTGGTAAACAAGGCAGACATAGTAGTAGGTCCTACAGACGTACTTACAAAGTATACCATTAGATATGTAAGGAGACCAAATCCTATCATTGTATCAAATCTCGATGGTCTTTCAATTGAAGGTAAGGAAGATAAGATGGAGTGTGAGTTAGACCCAATACTTCATGAAGAGATACTTCAGAGAGCAGTAGAGCTTGCAAAGATAGCTTGGACAAATACAGGTCAGGATAATCTACAAGCAGTAATGCAAGCTGGTCAAAGGAGTGAATAACCATAAACAATAATGATATGACAACAGAAGAGTTTTCAAACAGCTTTGACACACTGCTTAATAGTTATGCTCTTACTTCCAACTTTGGTGAAGAAACATCTAAGCAGACAATAACTCTTGATGAATATGAGAAGTCGGTGTTTTTGACAAAGGCACAAGAGGAAATTGTTCTTAGCTTGTATAATGGTAAGAATCCTTATGGAGAAGCCTTTGAGGGAACAGAAGAACTAAGAAGGTATTTATCAAATTTGATAACAGAAAAATATCTTAAACCAATAACAAACACCTCTGGTACACCTCTTGGTCTTGAGAGTAAGTCAAAGTTTTTTACTCTTCCTGAGGACTTATGGTTCATAACAATGGAATCAGTAGTAGTAGACAATGGTAAATGTGGTGCAGAAACCATAATGAAAGTATATCCTGTCAAGCAGGATGAATATCAAGTTATTAGAGATAATCCTTTCAGAGGAGCCAATGATAGAAGGGCATTAAGACTTGATTTGTCAGAAGATAATGTGGAGATAATCTGTAAGTATATGATAGCCATATATTATATAAGGTATATCAAAAAAATTCCTCCTATCATTCTTGAAGACTTACCAAATGACTTGACTATAGAAGGAAAGAGTGAAGCAAGTAATTGTATATTGCATGAAGCTTTGCATCAGAAAATATTAGATAGAGCTGTGCAGCTGGCTTTGCAAAGTAGAGGATACAATATAAATAAATAATAGTTAAGGTCTACAATGTAGACAATGTTTAATTAAATACATAAATAAAGATGAGTGTTTCAAGTTTGAATCAGGTAAGGCACCTGTATGTAGCAACAAAGTCAGTAGCAGCAGATGCTACATTGGCAAATAAGGGAGAGTTCAAGGTGAAGACCTGTGGTGACATTGAGAAGGAAGTTTACTTTGAAGTACTTGGTCCAGATACAGTATTGAAGAGTGACAGGATTCCAGTGAAGAACATCAACTATGTAAAGGTTATCAAGGCAGCAGCTATGGCAACACCTATGAAGAAGGTGAAGGTAGTCTTGGACTCAACAGTTAACAGTGGTAATCCTATTGCAGGTCAAGATTATATTCTCCGTATTAATCTTCGTCAGTTCTATGGAATGAGTGACCAGGACCAGTACTTCAAGGATGCAGCAGTACATGCAGTGAAAGGTATGACAGCAACAGCCTTCTATCAGGCAATGGCAAAATCGCTTAATCTAAGTTTCTCACGTGAGGTAGGAGCAAATGCAACAGGTAATCCATATCTCAAGTTTACAGCAAGTGCAGCTGGTCTTGTAATTGAGGAGCTTCCTCAGTCATGGCATCTTGGTACAGAAGCACAGGAAAGAGTATACTTTGATGTAGTACCAACTACAGTGTATGATGGAGTAGATGACTTGGTATGGGGAACTGTAACAACAGAAACTTCAACTACATTGGTTGGCAATGGTAAGAAGATGGCAGACCTTGAATACTTCCTTCTTGGTGAGCGTGGAGACCAGTATAGGAAAATAGGTTGGCCTAATGACGTTGAGACAGTAGGTATGATAGATCCAAGTAAGGACTATGATGTAATTGAGATTCATTATGCCTTTACAGATACAGGTGTCAACAGCTATAGGACAGAGAAGGACATGACCATTGCAGTATCATCAGAGGGAGGAGAAACCTTTACTGAGATTAATAAGATTATTACTGCATTCAATACTGCTACTGGTCTTACAATTAGTCCACTTGCAAAAGAAAATAGTGTAAGTGTCAAAAACGCATAATGTAATAGTCTTTGTTTCATAAACTATATGATAGAGGGATTGGGGAATGTATCCCTGATTCCTCTTTTTTGTTTTATTTAAAAAGAAAGATATGATATTATTTGATCAGTTGAGAATCTCAGATGATGGAAAGAGGCTATATATCAATGCACATGTGAATAAAGCAGATTATTTTGCTAATGTGTATATAGACTCTATAGTAATAATGACAGCAGATAAAGTGTCAGAGACAGCACCAGGGACACCAACTTCAGATTATGTATATATAAAGAAGATAGAAGGCAATGCTAAGGAGTTGAACCTTGTATTAGAAGCATCAGATTTGTCAAGGTCATGGGAGACAGATTCAAAAGCAATAGCCTTTAATAGGGCAGATATGAGCAATACCCTGTTCTTTGTATATATAAAATGTAATGGAACACCAGGAGCATGTACACCATGTAGGCTTGATGAAGAAACAACCCTTGGAGTAGTGTTTGATGAGAATATTCTTTATCAGAGAGTAATGGATTACACTAAAGAACTGATTGTAGACTGTAGTGTACCAACAGAGTTTACAGACTTCATATTATTGTGGAATGCTTTTAAGGCAGCTATAGAAACAGAGCATTATGTAGCAGCTATTAAGTTTTACAACAAACTATTTGGTGTTGTAAGAAGTGGTTGCAGTAATAGTATAATAAAAACTTGTGGATGCAATGGATGAAATATTGTTTGAAGCATTGTCTAAATATTTTCATGCCTTAGAGTTAAGAGGGTATATGTCAAAGAGTCACAGCATGAAGTTATTAGTGCTGAGTTTCTACAGAGACTTTGTATTCCATGACTATCGAGGTATGTTGAGTGAGAAAGAGTATTGTTTTATAGAGAAAGCTTTAGACTGTATCTATGGAACAAGTTGTTTAATACCTTATCCAGATTATTTGAAAATGGGAAAACTACATTTAGGAGAAATGACAGAAATGGCTCAGAGGTTGAAGACTCTTGAGAATACAGAAGTTGTAAAGGTGATACATGGAGCTGAAGCAGATACTCAGTCAGATGTTATGGTTGTAATGGAAGAGTAAATAAAAAGTAAAAAAGTAAAAAGGTAAAAGAGTAAAAAATAAAGAGTTAAGAAGTTAAAGAGTTCTTGCTAAGGCAAGCGGCAAAGCCGAGCGAAGCCAAATGCTTTTCTTTAGAGTAGAGCAGAAGGGTATACTATAAATCAAACAAAAACTTCTTAACTCTTTTTGCTTTGGAGCTATACTATTTTTAGTATGAAAAGACAATAGAATCTTGGAACTTTTAGCTTAAAACAAGAAGAGATATGTTAGTAAAGGAAATTGTATATATGGTGCTGGACTTGGCAAAGGCAAATACTTCAGATGATTCATTCTTCAATGAAGACCATGTGTTATTTCTACTAAAGAAATACAGGAGTTTTCTGATAAAAAAGGAGCAGGAGAAATTGAAGACAACTACTGACATAGCATCAGAGTTTGAGTATCAGCAGATATGCCTTGCCTTGGAGAAAGTGCCAGCAATAGATGGAAGTCCATGTACTGGAGGATATTATCTTAGAACAGTGAAAAAGATACCAAAGCTACTTGAAGGTAGTATGCCAAGAGTATATCCTATGGATTTCTATCAGGGTATAAATATTACTTAGGGTCTGCTGAATTAATTTCGAGTCACAGACAGAGGGTAGCAGACGTAGACC
>ENA-OPCK01000131-OPCK01000131.1-human-gut-metagenome-genome-assembly--contig:-NODE-131-length-44970-cov-4.234621_pt1 | contig 44970 bp, 40 predicted proteins | sample MGYA00241249_ERZ501478 | MGnify/ENA primary metagenome ERZ501478 (study PRJEB25962, sample SAMEA2042629) | human gut metagenome | biome: human gut; feature: human-associated habitat; material: faeces...
GGTTGTAACTGTGTTCATGATATTGTTTGGTGTGAATTTCAACTTTTATTATTTTGTGCTGTTCAGGAACATCCGAAAGGCACTTTCCATGGAGGAGGTCAGGACATATCTGCTGATAATACTCGGTGCAATAACGATAATAACTCTGAGCCTGATGCAGACTATGGCAAATATCGGAGATGCTATAAGACATGCGGCCTTCCAGGTGGCATCGATCATCACCACGACGGGTTATGCATCGGCGGATTTTGACCAGTGGTCACAGACCTGTAAGACGGTGCTGGTCATCCTGATGTTTGTCGGAGCTTGTGCGGGAAGCACCGGTGGCGGTATGAAGGTGTCGAGACTCGTGATAATGTTCAAGACCGTTGTCAAGGAGCTGAGTTCGTATTTCCATCCGAAGAATATCAAGAAGATAAACATGGATGGCAAACCGGTGGAGCACGAGGTAGTCAGGGCGGTAAATGTATACTTCATCACGCTGATGGGAATATTTACCCTGTCTGTATTTCTTGTGTCCCTTGAGGGCAGGGATCTGGTGACCAACTTCACTGCGGTGGCATCGTGTCTCAACAATATAGGACCGGGTCTTTCCGAGGTAGGACCTACCAGAAACTTTGGCGGGCTGACGGGATTTACCAAGTATGTTCTGATGTTTGACATGCTTGCGGGACGACTGGAGCTCTTCCCATTGCTGCTCATATTCAATCCTGGCGTGTACAGGGACATGATCATGGGGGCATGGAGAGGCATAAAGCGAAGAAGACAGGAGAGAAGAGCGAACTGATAAATGTTATCATTACAAATGGCGGGCAGGTTATTGACATATGCTGGCAATTTGGATATACTCAGAAACAGTTAGACACACCTAACTATAGCTCTTCCAATCATTTTATAAAGAAAAGGCGGGGACTTCTCACATAGTGAGGGTTCCCGTTTTTTTATGACTTAAATTTCCTTACAAAGAAGTTTAGAATGGAATAAAGATATGAGTATTTGTTATAATGTACATACATTTGGTGTGGATAAGGAGTAATGCGATATGGAGAACGAAAAAGAATCTGTAAAAGTACTTATAGTGGACGACGAGCAGGACATCAGAACGCTGCTCAATATATATCTCAAGAGACTTGGATACGATGTTGTGGAGGCTGCCGATGGAGTTGAGGCTGTCGAGACCGTGCGTGCGGACAAGGACATCGATCTCATAGTTATGGACATAATGATGCCAAAGCTTTCAGGTACTGAGGCATGCCAGCAGATCAGAGAGTTTTCATCTATCCCAGTCCTCTTCTTGACGGCGAAGACGAAGGAGCCGGATCAGAACGAGGCATACGATGTGGGTGGCGATGATTTCCTGGCAAAGCCATTCACCCAGAGCGAGTTTAACCGCAAGGTGAATGCTCTTATCAGAAGATACAAGGTGTACCGCGGAAAATCAGAGACCGATCCAAAGAATATCTCAGTCGGCAATATAAATATTGACTCATTTAAGAGGATTGTGATCAAGAACGGTGAGGTCATCAAGCTCACCGACAAGGAGTATGCACTTCTGTTCTTCCTGGTGGAGCACAGAGGAAAGCCATGGTCACTCGAGGCACTCTACGAGAATATATGGCAGGAGAAGTATCTTCCTTCATCTTCCAATACGGTCATGGTACACATACTCAGACTCAGACAGAAGATAGAGGACAACTCAGCGCAGCCTGAGATCATTAGGACCATATATGGAAAGGGATATCAGGTAGACTGATATGAAGATGCCATTTAAGCGGACACTCAGGGTAAAGCTGTTTGTGATCATACTGCTTGGGCTAATATTGTCCATATCGGCTTTTTTTGCAGGAACATTTGCACTGAACAGCTACATGAAAAATGTATACATGAGTGACACGAATACACAGAAGAGATCCGCCAGACAGATCCAGAGCTTTGCTTCATATGTGACCAGCCATTCCATAAAGGCTACGGATACGCAGGCACTCAGGGCATGGCAGGAGCAGCACGACAATGTGTACATACTGATTTATAACAACAATGATATAGTATTCGACTCTGACTGGATGATAGAGAAGAAGGGCGCATACAAATATGTCATAACGAATTCGGAGACTGGTGAGATAATCATTCTGTTACAGGACAACTATGGAAATATCAGAAAGATCAAGAGGAAGGCATCCTCGAGCAGCGAATCCCAGAAGAAATCCGATGCGGTGACCGCGGATGAGGGAGCTTACTACGGCAATTCCAGCATGCTGCGAGGAGACCTCAATGAATTTGACTACGATTTCTATCCTGTGCTATTCAAGGATGGAGTGTTTGATGTCTGCATAGTTGACTATTCGGATGATACGATCAAGGATGTCGGAGAGATAGCGATATTTGTCATATGCTGTATCCTGTTCATCGGTGTGATAATAGTCTATTTCGGAAGAGAGATAGGCAGAATGAGACGCCTCACAAATGAGGTCATGGATATCAAGGATGTGGATATCAATGGGCCGATAACAATACACGGTCAGGATGAGATCTGTATGCTGGCGGAGAATGTAGACACCATGAGGCAGACCATTATTGAGCAGCTCAGCAGGGAGCGTGAGGCATGGCAGGCGAACAGTGATCTGGTCACAGCCATGGCCCATGATATAAGAACTCCGCTCACAGTCATGGCGGGATATCTGGAGCTCATGCAGAACAAGGAGTATTCATCCCAGGAGGAGCTTGACGAATACATAAGGATAAGTGCTGAGAAGGCGGAGCAGCTCAGGACGATGTCGGACAAGATGTTCAGATACTTCTATGTATATTCAAAGGGCGGTGATGATCTCAACATGGAGATGTTCCCGGCGGGGCCGTTCCTTGACCAGATGCTTGGAGAGTATGTTGTGCTCCTGGGCGAGAATGGATATCAGTTCGACATTGATATCTCGGACAAGGAAGCCGAAATTTACGTTGATCTTCAGGGTATGAAGAGGATAACCGACAATGTATTTACCAACATCAGAAAGTATTCGGACAAATCAAAAAGCATAGATATAAGGGTATATATAGATCGGAGAAAGGTAAGAATTTATTTCAGAAATTATATAAATCCGGAAAGCAGCAAGGCTGAGAGCACACATATAGGTACTTTGACATGTCAGAAGATGGCGGAGGAGATGAATGGATCATTTACGACCTGCAGAAAGGGCAAGGTGTATGAGGCGACACTCATACTGCCTAACATGTTGGATAACGATGACTCACATGTTCCGACTCAGGGACTTACAGCTATACTGTCACGCAAATAATAAACGGAGATCCTCTGTACACAGTTCAGAGAATCTCCGTTTTTGTACATAGAAAAAAGCAATGCTACACATTATACCGATAGAGGAAAAAACAGGAGGAACAGATATGAATATATTATTTTATGATACAAAGCGTTATGACATGGAGTCGTTCGATGCGATAAAAGATCAGTACGACAAGCTGACCATAGATTATGTGGACACAGATCTGTCGGTGAAGACCGCAAGACTTGCAAAGGGGTATGACGCCATATGTGCATTTGTCAGCTCGGATGTGAGTGCACCCGTTGTGAATGCACTGAGTGATGCGGGCGTGAAGCTTATACTGATGAGATGCGCGGGCTTCAACAACGTGGATATGGATGCGGCAAAAAAATGCGGTATAACTGTGATGAGGGTTCCGGGCTATTCGCCTGAGGCTGTGGCGGAGCATGCGATGGCACTTGCCATGGCGGTGAACAGGAGACTGCACAAGAGCTATATAAAGGTGAGGGAGAACAACTTCAGTCTGGTCGGACTTACAGGCATGAACTTCTACGGCAAGACAGCCGGTATCGTCGGAACCGGTAAGATCGGGGCTGCCATGGCGAGGATATGTCATGGATTTGGAATGGATGTGATCGCTTACGATATGTATAAGAATCCGGACCTTGATTTTGTCAGATATGTGGAGCTCCCTGAGCTTCTGGCGGGATCTGATCTTATATCGCTTCACTGTCCGCTGACCGACGAGACCTACCATATGATAAATGAAGAGACCATTGGCATGATGAAGGATCACGTGATCCTGGTGAATACCTCCAGAGGTGCACTCATCAAGACCGACGATCTCATAGCTGGGATCAGAAGCAGAAAATTCTTTGGAATCGGGCTGGATGTATACGAGGAGGAGACTCCAAATGTATTTGAGAACAGGGAGGATGACATACTGGAGTCCTCGATCACTGCGAGACTGTTGTCATTTCCAAATGTGATAGTGACGTCTCATCAGGGATTCCTTACAGAGGAGGCACTGGAGGCGATAAGCAGGACCACTCTGGACAATGCCATGGATTTCCTTAATGGGTCTGTAAATGAATCGAATATTGTGTTATGATGTGATGACAGGATATTGTGAGAGAAATTGAGGTTGACTATATGAATATAAATGAGGTTTTTAGCGGGCTTGATAAGCTGTTCGCAGAGAACAGACTGCCGGAGGTGGAGAGATACCTTACCCAGGCACTCAGCGATGCTGAATATGAAAAGGATACTGATTCCATGCTTGCGATATACAATGAGCTTATCGGTTTTCACCGCACCACGGGAGAACACGACAAGGCACTGTATTTTTGCAGGCAGGTCATGAGGCTCGCTCATAAGATGGGGATTGAAGATACAGTTCCATATGGAACCGCTCTCATGAATATTGCAAATGAGAACAGGGCTGCAGGTAACCTGTTGGAAGCCCTGTCCTATTGCAGGAAGGTGTATGACATATATTCGGAGCAGCTCGGTCCATATGATATATTGCTGGCGGGTTATTATAACAACGTGGCGCTCATTTATCAGGAGCTTGGCGATTACGACAAGGCTGTTGATGCACTGGAGCACGCGCTCAGCATCATAGAAAGACATGAGAATGCCGGTACGGAGATTGTTGCCACATATGCCAATCTTGGCGAGAGCCTTCTCAGGGCAGGTCGGCTCAAGGAAGCTCAGGACAAGCTGACGGAGGCGGTGCGCAGATATCAGCTCAAGGGTGTCAGAGGATATCACTACAGTGCTGCGCTGTCTGCTGTTGCAGAGGTGTGGTACAGACAGGAGGACTACCAGCAGGCACTCAAATTTTATCAGCTTGCGGCAGAAGAACTCTACAGTGTCTATGGGGACAATGATACATACAGAGTTATAATGAATAATATAGAGACGGTAAAGGCGAAGCTTCAGCAGCAATGATAACAGGGAGGAAGTGGAAGAGCTTCCTCCCTGTTGCGTATGTAGACAGATAATCTGAAGGATGGGAGAACGAGATGAATTATAATGACAAGGTAATGGACGTTATAGATGAGGTGAAGAAGGTCGTCATAGGCAAGGACGTGTGTATTGCCAAGATAATGGCGGCGATAATCGCAGGCGGTAACATTCTCATGGACGATGTACCGGGAGTCGGCAAGACGACGATGGCTCTTGCATTTGCAAATGCAATGGGGCTCCAGAACAAGAGAGTCCAGTTTACACCGGATGTCCTTCCGGGAGATATAACGGGATTTACGATGTACGATAAGGCGACAAATCAGTTTGTGTACAGACCGGGTGCTGTTATGTGCAATCTGTTCCTCGCAGATGAGATAAACAGAACATCTCCAAAGACACAGTCGGCACTTCTCGAGGTTATGGAGGAGGAACATGTGACTGTGGATGGAGTGACATATCAGGTTCCGGATCCATTTATAGTAATTGCCACGGAGAACCCTATCGGCAGTGCCGGAACACAGCTTCTTCCTGATTCCCAGCTCGACAGATTTATGGTGTGCCTTAAGCTGGGATATCCATCCATAGAGAGCGAGCTGGATATAGTTAAGGGAAGAACCTCCGCTGATGGCTTTCAGGATGTACAGCCTGTAATAGGTGCGTCTGAGCTGCGGCTTATCAGGGAGGAAGTAAAGCATGTCAAGGTCAGCGATGACGTGTATTCTTATATAGGCCAGCTTGTTGTTGGAACCAGAGAGAATCCAAGCCTTGAGCTAGGAGTGAGTCCAAGAGGAACGATAGCCCTCACCAAGATGGCGAAGAGCTGGGCATATATAAGCGGGAGAGATTTTGTCATACCTGAGGATGTGCAGATGGTGTGGACGGACGTCATAAGACACAGGATAGTCTTAAGTGCCAAGGCAAGGGTGAACCACATAACACAGGAGGCTGTGCTCAAGGACATAATGGAGAGGGTGTACAAACCGTCGGTTAGACGAAGAAGTTCGGCGAAAAAGTAGCATGAGATTTGGAAGCGTGTAGTGGTAGGATGTCGTATGAGACGAGGAATATTGTATATTGTCCTGATAGGGGCATGTGTATATATAGGAATAATCAATAAAGAAAAATCATACTTTTTCGCAGCGGTGATCATGACTGCTGTCATGCTGAGTCTTATAGCCGGGCTGATCGTGCGATACATAAGAACCAGTGTTAAGATGCAGATGAATATACCTGTGGTTGAGAAGAACAGTACATTTTGTCCGGAACTTGCGGTATCTGCCACCGGTGGTCAGGTACCCCATGTGGCAGCGGTGTTCAGTGTTCTTGCTCCGGGTATGAAGAAAAAGAAGAAGAGTACATTTGAACAGATAGATGACAGGTATGGAAAGTGCGTGGGAAAGATGAAGCTGGATGTCAGCGGAAGATACGAGATAAAGGCATCGGGCGTCAGGATATATGATGCTTTCCATATTTTCTCGATCAGGAAAAAGGTTGGTGGAACGGCGTACATTTACGTATTGCCTCAGTGCTATCTCGTTCCGGTGGAGGTCACGAAGAACACAAGAGATTTTGTGACGGACAGTGATGTATATTATTCGGATGTGAGAAGCGATGACTCGACCGAGGTGTATCAGGTGAGAGAGTACAGACCTGGAGACAGGATGACCCGTATCCACTGGAAGTTGTCGGCCAGACAGGATGAGATAATGGTCAGGGATACATCAAAGGCATTGTCGTGTCCGGTCATCATCTGTATGGATCTCGATGGAAGAAACTGCCGTCACTATGGACAGGCAATGTCTGTTGCGCTGGAATCCATGGTATCGGTGAGCTTTTCACTGATAGATGTTAAAGTCCCTCACTTTATAGCGTGGTATGATCCGGAGGAGATGTCCATAACGAGATACCGCATAGTCCGTGAGGAGGATGTGTACGATGCCGCTGCAAGGTTGTCGTATGTGGATGCCAGGACAAATGACAGCTACGATGTGATAGGAATGTACAGAGAGAGATACAGAGGTGAGGATTTCACAAGCTTCATCGACATAGACATGAATGGCAATATAGAGTGTGGAGATGAAAGTTTTCAGGTGGGATTTGAAACCATAAAGGAGGATCTTGCAAAATCCTATATCACGGTGTAGATTCTCCAGGCATCATCATAGAATTACAGAGGTGTGGAATTGAGAGTTGTTTTGGGACTGGCTGTATGGGCGTTGTCGCTTGGTATGACATACCTTGTGGGCGATATCGCATACAGCTCGGATATAAATAAATATATGGACTCCACCAATCTTGTGGGTGCGTATATCATAGGAAGTCTGGTGATAGCACTGGTTTATTCTCTGTGGTACATTTTGAGAAAAGAACAGAGGATACTGGATATTGTGGTTCCGGTTACTGTGTTGCTGGGATGGGGGCTTGCCAGAAGAAAGCTGCTCTATGCCGGAGGAAAGGGCATGGTATACAGCATAGCATATGATCTGAAAAAGGTTTATGGGATAAAGACAGGACTCATAGATCTTGACTATGTCAGCGTGAGTGCTGTGACGGAATTTGTGCTTTTTATAGTGGCGGTGTCAATGTTCTTTGCCACTTATATGATATACAGGTGTAACAGTCTGATGATAGCTATCGGACTTGCATTTTTGTTTATGCTTGCTGGCGCAACACTCAGTGTACCTGTGAGTGCACCCGGAGTAGTGCTTACTGTATTGTCACTTATCGTGGCGAGATATGTTCTCATGAGAATGGGACAGCCGCTGTCGGTGGTGTGGAACATTGCAGTTCCTGTGACGGTATTTGCCGCGTGCCTTGTTGTCACCCTTCTTGTATATGACAGCGTATACGACAGAGGTGTGAAGGAACAAGGGAAACTGCTCGACATGGTGGACAACATGGAATATTTTCTGTCGGGGGAAAGTAACAAAGGATATTCAGGTTACTATAAGGTGGATGATTCTGAGGTCAATCCCGGTGATGAAGTTGTGGATGAGATAATCAGGGAGGATAAGCCTCAGGGAAATCTCTACGTCAAGTCGAGAAGCTATGTTACATATGAGAATGGGTCGTGGCACGGAAGGGCGGATGGACACAGCCCTGATGATGAGGTCATGGTGTATTATGATAAGGATACATTTGCAAGATACGAATCAGAGATACAGGGATATGCGCCAGATAAGAAGTTTTCAAATGAGGTCATGGACAAACTGGTGACATATATAAGACAGCATATGTCATATACCACAGCACCAAAGAAATTTACCGAGGGTGAGGATCCGGTCAACAGTGCGATGTATGACGTTCATGAGGGATATTGTGTTCACTTTGCTTCTGCGGCGGCGGTGGGCTTCAGGATACTGGGAATCTCCACCGTGTATAATACAGGTTATGTGGTGCCGTCGTCTGCGTGGATAAAGCAGTCGGATGGAACATACCGTGCGGTGGTTCTGGATAAATACAGTCATGCGTGGATTGAAGCGTACAGTGAGGATGCCGGTGACTGGGTGATCGTGGATGCCACACCGCTTGGAGACAGGGCGGATACTTTGGGGATACCGAAGGAACCGGATTACAGCGGTGATAATACTGCGGACAATTCATCGGATGATACAGAGGATCCGGAGACTTCTGAGGAGACTTCAAGTCCGGATGTAACAACGGAGGCGACAACTGATTCGACAACCCAGATGTCAGAGAATGCAGAAGTCACTACGGAGACGGATGGTGATTCTTCAAATGGCACAGGAGAAAATGGCAATCAGGTCGATGTCCCGAATGATGGCAGTGGAGATGCGCAGTCGGGATCACCAGGGGATGCCGGGGATGGTCTGTCGGAGCTTGTACAGAACAGAGTGTTCAGAACAGTCGTTGTTGTGCTTGCCGTGATACTGATATTGTGGGGCGCAGTCATCTTCAGAAGAAGGACGATAGTTGCGCGCAGGAGACGCAGGCTTGTGGGAAGAAACAGGATATCAGCTATATACGAGATGTCCACGGCGATGTATGATATGATGGTGTTTTCTGGTGCCATAGAGAACGTCAGTGAGAACGACACGGAGTATGCCGACACTGTCACGGAGTCGTGCAGCTTTATAAATGGCGATGAGTTCACAGAGTTTATAAAATGGGTTCAGGCTGCTGTATACGGACGCGTTGAGCCGGATGACAGGCAGATCGCGGCTGCCAGAAAGCTGTATACAAAGGTAAGGGCATACACATATCTTGGCCTTGGGTTCAAGGACAGGTTTGTGTGGAAGTATGTAAAGTGTTACGACTGCGGAGGACGCAGAAGGAAGAGATAACATAATTTGTCACGAAAGAAGTAGTATTTAAGATGGAATTTAGAAAAGGGTTAAAGGATGGAATACCGATAGCACTGGGGTATTTCGCAGTAAGTTTTAGTTTTGGTCTGCTGGCGGTAAAGGGCGGACTCACAAGTTTTCAGGCGGTCATCATAAGCCTGACAAATGTAACCAGTGCGGGACAGTTTGCAGGACTCAAGATTATCCTTGCAGGGGGAACGCTGGTTGAGATGATACTCACCCAGTTCATAATCAATCTGAGATATTCTCTCATGAGCCTGTCACTTTCACAGAAGCTTGGGGAGGCAGTTGGAATCAAGGAGAGACTCGTAATAGCATTTGCAAATACTGACGAGATATTTGCGGTGGCGATGGGCCATGTGAAGGAATTGACATTTGGCTATATGATAGGACTTCAGCTCCTTCCGATAGTTGGCTGGACGGGCGGAACGCTGTTCGGTGCGGTGGCATCCGGGATCCTTCCGAAGTCCATCAGCAGCGCATTAAGCTTGGCACTCTACGGAATGTTCGTCGCCATAGTCATGCCGGTTGCCAGGAAGTCCAGACCGGTTGCCATAGTGGCACTTGTGGCTGCTGCCATATCATGCGTGTTGTATTACGTTCCGATATTCAAGTTTATATCGACTGGAATTGCCATAATCATAAGCACGGTGGCAGCCTCTGTGATAGGGGCTATATTCTTCCCAGTGGGAACTGCTGAGAAAAAGGAGGTGCAGTGATGAATATATACATATATATAATAACCATGGCGGTCGTCACTTACCTCATAAGAATGGTGCCGCTGGTGGCGTTCCGCAAGAAGATAGAGAACAGATTTGTCAATTCATTTCTATATTATGTGCCGTATTCATGTCTCACGGCATTGACACTTCCGTCAATTTTATACAGTACGGAGAGTATCATAAGCGCTGTATGTGGATTTGTGGTAGCACTCATACTTGGAATCAAGCAGAAGGGACTTATAGTTGTGGCTGCTGCGGCGTGTGTGACGGTGTTCGTGGTGGAGTGGATATTGAAGTTTGTGTAGAAGGAGGCAGGCAGGGATACCTGCGGATAATATATGAGATTTCCGAAATTTATAAAAAGGGGCGATACGATAGGTTTCGTTGCGCCATCATTTGGCTGTGATACAGAGCCGTATAAGACTGCATTTGGCAGAGCGCAGGAGAACTTCAGAAATATGGGATTCGGTATACAGATCGGTCCCAACTGTTATACTGGTGATGGCATAGGAATCAGCAACAAGCCGGAGCTGTGTGGTCAGGAGATAAATGACTATTACACATCGGAGAAGAACGATGCGCTCATATCCTGCGGCGGCGGAGAGCTCATGTGCGAGATACTTAACTATGTTGATTTTGACAGACTGAGGGCGGCAGATCCGAAGTGGTTTATGGGATATTCGGACAACACAAATCTCACATTCCTGCTCACGACATTGTGCGATACGGCGTCCATATATGGTCCGTGTGCGGCGGCATTTGGACAAGAGCCGTGGCACCGATCAGTTGCGGATGCTATGGCGGTCCTTCAGGGACAGAAACTGTCATTTGCCGGATATGACGGATGGGAGAAGGAATCCCTCAGGGATGAGGAACATCCATTCTTGCCATACAACATCACAGAGCCAAGAGTGATAAAGGGCTATCCTGAGAAGTTCCAGGTGAGCGGGCGAATGATAGGCGGCTGCATGGACTGTCTGGTGAACCTTATAGGAACAAAGTTTGACCATGTTGGCGAATTCCTTGAGAGATATAAGGATGATGGATTTATCTGGTTCCTCGAGTCCTGTGATCTGAACGTCATGTCCATAAGACGAGCCATGTGGCAGATGGACAACGGCGGATGGTTCAGATACTGTAAGAGCTTTATGATCGGCAGACCGCTGCAGTTCGGACAGGAGATGATGGGCCTTGACCAGTATCAGGCTGTGCTGGGGATCATAGGAAAATACAATGTGCCTGTCGTGATGGATGTGGATCTCGGACATCTGTCACCGATGATGCCTGTGGTATGCGGCAGCATGGGAACTCTTATGGTGGACGGCCAGGATATGAGTCTTTCCATGGAAATGAGGTAGAGAGAAGTCTGTTGGCTGTTTGATTGGCTGAAAAATGCTGAAAATGGTTGAAAAAATAAAGGCAAAAAAATAAAAAATACTATTGTGAAAAAAAATATATCGTGCTACACTAGGTGGCAGATAAGACAAAGGCATAGACGGAAAGAGTAGTGTGGTGGATGCATCCAGAGAGAGCTGCATATGTGAATCGGACTCAGATATGAATCAGACGTGAGCCAGAACATATGGTGGGAGCAGCTTATGATATATCACATGAAGACCACTCCCGAGCCGTGCGCGATATAAGCGTCACCGCGTAGCTGCGTTAAAGGCATAATTGAGTTAAAAGTTAAGGTGGAAACGTGCATACGCACCCTTAGATAGATTATATCTAAGGGTGCTTTTTTAGTTGTTACATGCAATTTATTTTCACTTTATAAGAAGTAAGAAGGAGAACTGACATGGTTAATTTCAAAGAAGACGAACAGCTTAAGACACTGAATCATTCCTGTGCACATCTTATGGCACAGGCTATCAAGCATCTGTACCCACAGGCAAAGTTCTGGGTAGGACCGGTAGTTGCAGAAGGATTCTACTACGATGTAGATCTCGGCGATGACGTTATTAGAGGCGAGGAAGATCTCGCAGCCATCGAGAAAGAGATGAAGAAGGTTGCCAAGAGCGGCAAGAAGATCATCCGCAAGGAGATATCCAAGGAAGAAGCTCTTGAGATGTTCAAGGATGACGAGTACAAGCTCGATCTTATAAATGGACTTGAGGATGGAACGATCACATGCTATGAGCAGGGTGATTTCACAGACCTCTGCCGTGGACCTCACGTAGACAATGTAAAGCTTTGCCGTAACTTCAAGCTCATCAGACATTCAGGAGCTTACTGGAAGGGCGACAGCAAGAACAAGGTTCTTCAGAGAATATATGGTGTGTGCTTCCCTACAAAGGAGGAGCTTGAGGAGCATCTTCAGTTACTTGAGGAGGCAAAGGAGAGAGACCACAGAAAGATCGGCAAGGACATGCAGCTCTTCATGGTCGATGACCTTGTAGGACGTGGACTTCCAATGTTCCTTCCAAAGGGATATACAGTATGGCAGGAGCTTGAGAACTACATCAAGCGCAAGGAGAGAAAGCTTGGCTATCTCCACGTTATGACACCTTGTGTAGGTACAGTAAACCTCTACAAGACATCAGGTCACTGGGATCACTACAAGGACAACATGTTTCCGGCAATGGAGATGGAGGGAGAGTCATTTGTACTTCGTCCAATGAACTGCCCGCACCACATGATGATATATGCAAACAAGATGCACTCATATAAGGATCTTCCTATCAGGATCGCTGAGATCGCACACGACTTCAGATTTGAGGCAAGTGGTACACTCAAGGGTATTGAGAGAGGAAGACACTTCTGTCAGAACGATTCACATATATTTGTGACACCAGACCAGATCGAGGAAGAGTTTGCAGGAGTTGTTAAGCTCATATTTGACACATACAAGGATTTCGGAATCACAGATTACAGATGCGTACTGTCACTCCGTGACCCAGAGGACAAGGTAAAGTATCACGATGACGATGAGATGTGGAACAAAGCAGAGAATGCACTTAGAAAAGTTCTTGATGATATAGGAATCGATTACACAGAGGAGATCGGTGAGGCTGCATTCTACGGACCAAAGCTTGATGTAAATGTTAAGCCGGCCGTAGGAAATGAGTATACACTCTCGACATGTCAGCTTGACTTCTGTCTGCCAGCTAAGTTCGATCTGAAGTATATCGACAAGGACGGCGAGAAGAAGACACCTGTAGTTCTCCACAGAGCTATCCTTGGATCTCTCGACAGATTCATGGCTTACATCCTTGAGGAGACAAAGGGCAATCTTCCAACATGGCTTGCACCTGTACAGGTAAGAGTTATGCCTGTAAAGACAGACAACGAGGATCTTATGGCTTATGCTCACAAGGTTGTTGATGCCCTTGATGCCATCGACGTTCGTGTAGAGCTTGATGACAGAGCAGAGAAGCTTGGTTATCGTATGCGTGAGGGTCAGGTTCAGAAGGTTCCATACCTTCTCGTAATCGGATTCAACGAGGCTGAGAACGGAACAGTATCATACAGACTCCACGGTGAGGCTGACACAACAGTTCTTCCACTTGACGAGTTCGTACAGAAGATCGACACAGAGATCAAGACAATGGCTCACAAGTAAGAGCGAAAATTTTACACCACAGGTTCACTTACCCTGTCCGCAAGGACAGGGTATTATTTTTTTGTAAATAAATGCGAGTGTGAGGGGGGCACAGGATATGAGACAGGGATATAAGTTTATACGTGAGAGTGGCTGTAAGCATGACGATGATTATCTCAGTCATCTTTTCAACGATATTTTCTGCTGGACGAATGGCACATATAAGCTCTGTTATACACGCCCGGATATGGAGGCCGTGAACGGAGATAATATACTCGACATTGAGAATGGGGAGAATAAAATACTGTCATTTGACTATCATATGCAGCTCCTTGTATGCAAGAGAAATGACCGGGAAAATACAGAAAATGATAAGAAGGCAGATAACGAAGAAAGCGATAGAGATGAGTGGGAGACTTTGATAAATGCATCGGCATACGACTTTCCGAATGTCAGGCAGCTTAAGGCGGATATACGGACTATACTTGATTCAGACATGGAAGATGCCCAGATCGTTAGGAATAATAGCGGTGATCCGTATGAAAAAGTGCTGTGTCTTGGGACGGAGGGGACATATGTGGAGGATGGATATGTTCTCAGAAGGATAAAGAGATACCCGGAGTGTGACACGCCGGATCGGTATGAGCTGGAGGTAGGAACAAATTGTGGTGTGGATTCTGGGATTGCTCAATTTTACCGTTTGACCGGCCTGAACAGGGAGGATATCCGCAGTCTGTATACATGCGTTACGAGATTCATAGAAAACGCTGAGGACTTGTATAATCACCGGCTGAAATTTCACCAGGATAGAGAAAAGCATAACAAGAGAATTGATGGCGAAGTTCTGATGTGTATGGAGAACAGCTTTGAGCTTGTCACCGAAGGCGAAGAGCTGGCCAGTATCAAATATTGGAATTTTAGAGGCGAAAAGCTGACAAAGGAATATAATGCGAGGGTCTGGTCTATAGATGGTGATGCTGGCAGTATTGATCTGGGAAGTGGTGAAATGCTGTATATGGATCAGATATATTCCATAGATAAAAAAAGCCCCACCGAGGAAATGTTGTGTATGGGTGTGGAGGAGATAGCCGAGGATTTCTGTGACAGCATACTTGTGAAGACGGTGACGATGCTGGATGATTTCGGAACCATGGAGGTATATGATCTCTGTGAAAAATATGGTGAATACATAGATAACAGGTATTATATGTATCGTGAGGAACACGGATTTGAGATGCCGGAATATGTGTTCCCTGGGGATGGTGTAAAGCCGTATGTTGAGAAGGTCATACGGCTGTTGAAGTCAAAAGTATAAAAAATATAACAAAAGCATGTATATATGATTTAAATGCAATAGTTATCTGCCGCCTCAGGTCTTTCTGCCACAAGGTCAGCGATGGTGGTGGTGTCTACCACGTCCCGGATCGCTTTGTCCAGTCTGCGCCAGAGACCTATGGTGGAGCATCTTGCCTCGCGTTCGCACTGGAATTCATCTGCATCAAGGCACGCAACAGGAGATATGCCGCCCTCAGTGAGCCTTAAAACCATTCCAACTGTTATGTCTTCAGGGGCTTTTCGGAGAAGATAACCTCCCTGTGGACCTCTGGTGCTCTTCACCAGCCCGCCGGAGTTCAGCACAGAAGTGATCTGCTCAAGGTATTTCTCGGATATTTCCTCCTGTGCGGCAACATCCTTGATGCTCACTGGCTTGCCGTCTGTCCTCGATGCTATATTTATAAGAAAACGCAGAGCGTAACGCCCTTTTGTGGATACTTTCATAATATAAACCTCCCAAATGCCTGTATTTACTGATGATTTCACATCATTTACACGTCTATTATAACATCTGAAAAAAAACAATCAAGATAATTCATAAAAAACCTATTGACAAAGTGGGAATTAGGCTGTAATATACAGCTATGCTTAATTCATAGTTTCCGAGTAGGAATTCTGTGAAAAGTAAAAATAATCACAGAAATGATACGATCAAGTCAAAGTTCAAAGACGAAAATCGAGAAAGAGGTGTTGATATGCTGGGAAGGACATTTAAACCGCAGTACCTTAATGAAGACAGACGAATGTGTTGCATAGAAGTCATGTGTTGCTGCTGTTAAAGCGAACACAGAACAAATAATCATGACACAGATATAAATAACAGATCATACATAATAGACAGAGAATAATAAAGAAGAGTATAATGCCACATGAGCTCATATACATGACAAGATGAATGGGCAGGTGCGCATGACAGATAAAATATTTGAATTTAAGGAGAATAAGATCATGGCAAAGAAGACAAGAGCAGAGAGAAATTTAAAGTTTGAGACATTACAGTTACACGTAGGACAGGAGACAGCAGACCCGGTTACGGATGCAAGAGCGGTACCAATCTACCAGACATCATCATTCGTATTCCACAACTCACAGCATGCAGCTGACAGATTCGCACTCAAGGATGCCGGCAACATCTACGGAAGACTTACAAATCCAACAGAGGATGTATTTGAGAGAAGAATCGCGGCCCTCGAGGGTGGCGTTGCAGCACTGGCAGTTGGCTCAGGCGCAGCAGCAGTTACATATACAATTCAGAACCTTGCACTTGCAGGAGACCACATCGTAGCAGCAAAGAATATCTACGGCGGAACATACAATCTCCTTGCACATACACTCAAGGATTACAATGTAGATACAACATTCGTTGATCCACTTGATCCACAGGCATTTGAGGATGCTATCCAGGAGAACACAAAGGCCCTCTACATTGAGGTCCTTGGAAATCCTAACTCAGAGGTTTCAGATATCGAGACAATAGCAAAGATCGCTCACGCACACAAGATTCCGCTTGTTATCGACAGCACATTTGCAACACCATACCTTGTAAGACCTATCGAGTACGGTGCGGACATCGTAGTTCACTCAGCGACAAAGTTCATTGGTGGACACGGAACAACTATCGGTGGTGTCATCATCGACAGCGGTAACTTCGACTGGAAGGCATCAGGCAAGTTCCCACAGCTCACTGAGCCAAATGAGAGCTACCACGGTGTAAGCTTTGTAGACGCAGCAGGTCCTGCAGCATTTGTCACAAGGATCAGAGCTATCCTCCTCCGTGACACAGGTGCTACGATCTCACCAATACACTCATGGATATTCCTTCAGGGACTTGAGACACTGTCACTCCGTGTTGAGAGACATGTATCAAATGCACTCAAGGTAGTTGAGTACCTGAACAATCATCCACTTGTTGAGAAGGTAAACCATCCTTCGGTTTCAACAGATCCTGAGCAGCAGAGACTGTACAAGAAGTACTTCCCTAACGGTGGTGGTTCAATCTTCACATTTGAGATCAAGGGTGACGCAGAGACAGCCAAGAAGTTCATTGACAATCTGGAGATATTCTCACTTCTTGCAAATGTCGCTGATGTAAAGTCACTGGCTATCCACCCGGCATCAACAACTCACTCAGAACTGAACGAGGCGGAGCTTATCGATCAGGGAATCAAGCAGAACACGATCAGACTTTCAATCGGTACTGAGAACATAGACGATATCATCGAGGATCTTGACGAGGCATTCAAGGCAATCCAGGAGTAATCGATATAAATAATGAATATAAGAGAAGACTACAAATAGTGGACATAATAAATATCAGGAAAGGCAATGGTAAAATAATATGAGTAATATATATAAGAGCGCAGCAGAACTTATAGGTAAGACTCCACTTCTGGAGCTTTCAAACATAGAGAAGAAGAACGATCTCAAGGCAAATATCCTTGCGAAGCTGGAGTACTTTAACCCAGCAGGAAGTGTTAAGGACAGGATCGCATTCCAGATGATCGAGGATGCGGAGAAGGATGGAACACTCAAGCCGGGTGCAACTATCATCGAGCCTACATCAGGTAACACAGGTATCGGTCTTGCATCCATAGCAACAGCCAAGGGTTACAAGGCGATCATCGTTATGCCTGAGACCATGAGCGTTGAGAGACGTAACATCATCAAGGCATACGGTGCTGAGATAGTTCTCACAGACGGAACAAAGGGAATGAAGGGAGCCATCGCAAAGGCTGATGAGCTTTCAAAGGAGATCCCTGGCAGCTTTGTAGCTGGACAGTTCGTAAATCCATCCAATCCAAAGGCACACAGACTCACAACTGGTCCTGAAATCTGGGAGGATACAGACGGCAAGGTAGATGTATTTGTAGCCGGTATCGGAACAGGTGGAACTATCACAGGCGTTGGCGAGTATCTGAAGGAGAAGAATCCAGATGTAAAGGTCATCGCCGTTGAGCCTGCCACATCACCAGTCCTCTCAAAGGGTGTTTCAGGAGCACACAAGATACAGGGAATCGGTGCAGGATTTGTTCCTGACACACTTAACACAAAGGTATATGACGAGATCATCGCCGTTGAGAATGATGACGCATTTGTAGCAGCAAAGGAGATCGCATCAGCAGAGGGAATCCTCGTAGGAATCTCATCAGGTGCAGCTTACTTTGCAGCAAAGCAGATCGCAGAGCGCCCTGAGTATGCAGGCAAGAATATCGTAGTACTTCTTCCAGACAGTGGAGACAGATATTACTCAACTCCGTTATTCGGCTAAATGGATATATAGTAATTGCTGTGATATAGAATTTATATGAAAAAGCCACCACATCGTGTTTTGATGTGGTGGCTTTTTTTGAAAGTACCCTTAATTAGCTGCATAAATAGTATACAATTGGATAACCTTAAAACTGATAGAACTTTGAGGGGAAATGCCCTTAATTGGGTTGACTTCCCCTTAAAATATGTTAATATTTAAGGGAAAAGGAGCAAATTAAGGGAATGAGAACTTTTAATTACAGTAAAATAAAAGAAGAAAAATGGGATTCTGAAGTGCTTGGACTCATAGCTGCAATATATAGATATGCAGGTAAACAGGAACTGTATTTAAGACAGCGTCCGGATGAACTGGATAAGCTTGTTGAGATAGCAAAGATCCAGAGCACGGAGGCGTCCAATGCCATAGAGGGTATAGTCACAACAAATACAAGAATAAAGCAGTTGGTTGAGGAGAAGACCACACCGAAGAACAGAGCCGAGGAAGAGATAGCAGGTTACAGGGATGTGCTGGGGGTTATACATGAAAGCTTTGATGCGATACCTATAACTCAGAATTATATACTTCAGCTGCATAAGATGTTGTACAGTCATATGAATAACCCATTTGCAGGAAGAACAAAGACGGTGCAGAATTATATCAGCGCAACTTATCCTGATGGGCAAACGGAAGTCCTGTTCACGCCGATGGCTCCATTTGAGACACCGGAAGCGCTGGACAGGATATGTGGGGAATACAACAGGGTGATCGGTAATTTCGAGGTGGAGCCGCTGATCGTCATTCCTGTTTTCATACATGATTTTCTGTGCATACACCCGTTTAATGATGGCAATGGCAGAATGAGCAGACTGCTCACAACGCTTCTGCTATATAGAAGTGGATTCTATGTTGGAAAGTATATTTCCCTTGAGGCTAAGATCGCAGGGAATAAGGAGTTATATTATGAGTCGCTTGGGAAAGCCCAGGCAGGCTGGCACGAGGGCACAGAGGACGTGATCCCGTTTATAAAATATCTCCTTGGGACAATACTGGCTGCTTATAAGGATTTTGAGGAGCGCTTTGAAATCGTAGAGGAAAAATTACCTGCAATTGAGATGGTAAGAAAAGCAATACTGCTGAAAATAGGAAAGTTTACAAAGCAGGATATAATGGAACTTTGTCCGACTCTCAGCATCAGTTCGGTAGAGGGAGCACTCAGAAAACTCGTAAAAGAGGGCGATATAGGCAGAGGCGGTACAGGTAAGTCTACCTATTATGTCAGAATGAAATAACATATGCTTGTATTTTTTCCATTAGCTTGTTAATCTATTGTACGAAACATGAGATCAGCCGCTAATTGCCGGTGCATTTGAGATGGTGGGCAGATTGGGATAAGACTGATCTGAATGAATTGATATTAGGGGAAAAGGGATATAAGACTATGAAAAAACTATCAGATAGACAGAAAACACTTATAAAATGGTTGTGTGTGCTGGTGCTGGTCGGACTTATCATATATGTGTTCCGTGACATGGCAGGCCCTATAATGTCGCAGCTTGTAAAGACAAGTCCTGTGGTCGTGGCAGCTATTCTCGGAGCGACGCTTTTATACGGAGTGATAGAGAGCTGCATAACGTTTATCCTCATGCGACAGGTGGAGAACAATATGACATTTTTCGATGCAAATATTATGACGTATTTTGTGTCATTTTACAGGGTGTCAACGCTTGGGAGCGGTACCATAGTGGCATCCACATTGTTCATGAAACACTGCAGAATACAGCCGTCGAAAGCGCTTGGTCTGTACTCTATTGATTATGCGATACACAAGATGACCATATGTGTTATGGCGGTGGCATTGTTTCTTGCGAACAGAGAATATATGCTTGGAGTATTTGGCAAATACAGTTCATATGTTGTCCTCGGCGTTATAGCGACCATACTCATAACGATGGCGATAGTGCTTTTTGCGTGCTGGCCGCCGTTTCACAGATTCCTCAGATGGCTTCTTGAAAAAGCTGATGCTTTGTTTAAAGGACGATTTGCAAAGCAGATTGACAGTTTAAGTGGGCAGACAGCTATGATGGAGGATGCCACCAGGGTTGTACTTAAGAAACCGTGGCTTATAGTGGTAGTCATGCTGCTTGATATATGCAAGTTCGCGTGTTGGTTTGCCATACCTTATATAGTGTGTCACAACTTGTGTGATATGAATATTGTCACGTCAATAGGTATAACAGCCATGAGTGTCATGCTGGCGGCAGTCATTCCTATGCCGGGAGGAATCGGATCAAGTGAGCTTGTTATGACAGCGATCTATTCGGGACTTGTTGGTTCTGCTGCAGCCGGAGCCATGGCACTTCTCTATAGATTTGCCACATTCATGTTCCCTTTTATCATAGGTGCATTTACAGCCATATTCTTCAAGAGGTTCAAGAGATATAAGGCGGCGCAGAATGAAAAACAGGGAATCCCGGATGGTGATAGCATGGCGGATACAGACTCATAGCTGAACCGATAAATGAGTTTATAAAGAACCGATATATATCAATGGTCAGCAAGATGCATGGCAGGTGATATATATCGGCTGGTGAAGGGAAAAAGATACATATGAAGAACATAGTCGCGGGCATACTGGCCCACGTTGATTCGGGTAAGACCACCCTGTCGGAGGCGATGCTCTATCAGGCAGGACAGATAAGAAAGCTTGGGCGGGTGGATCATCAGGATACATATCTAGATACGGACAGTCAGGAAAAGGACAGGGGGATCACGATATTTTCCAAGCAGGCAGAGCTTGCATATGCTGATATGCATATAGCTTTGCTTGACACTCCGGGACATGTGGATTTCGGAACAGAGATGGAAAGAACATTGCAGGTTCTTGATTATGTGGTTCTGGTCATCAATGGCATGGACGGAGTGCAGAGCCACACGGAGACCCTGTGGAAGCTGCTTGAGAGATATGGGATTCCTGTATTTATATTTGTCAATAAGATGGACATGACTGGCTATGATAGAGATTACCTCATGGACAATATCAGACACAGACTGAGTGATGGCTGTGTCGATTTTTTATGTGAAGATTCAGGAGAGCAGATCGCCATGTGCGATGAGGCCATGCTTGAACATTTTCTTGAGACTGGGGCAAATGATGAACAGGACGTGGTAAATGCCATTGCGGGCAGAAAGCTGTTCCCATGTTACTTTGGCTCTGCACTCAAGAATGAGGGCGTGTCAGAGCTTCTTGACGGCATGAACAGATATGTAGTGGAACCTGTGCGCGGGGAAGAATTTGGCGCCAGAGTGTTCAAGATAGGACGTGACGATAAGGGCGAGAGACTCACCTACATGAAGGTCACTGGAGGAGTGTTGAAGCTCAAGGATGTGCTGACGCTCAGAAACAGTCAGGGGGAGGAGAGCCATGAGAAGGTCAACCAGATAAGGGTGTACTCCGGTGCAAAGTACGACATGGTAACCCAGGTTCCCGCCGGATGTGTCTGTGCTGTTCCGGGACTGGTGAATACCTACGGCAGACAGGGAATCGGTGCCTGTCCGGATGGAGAGCTCCCAAGTCTGGAGCCGGTTCTCAGCTATAAGGTCATGTACCCGACTGATGTGGATGCGGTCACGATGGTGTCAAAGCTCAGACTGCTTGAGGAAGAGGATCCCCAGCTCCAGGTGCAGTGGAATGAGACCGCAGGAGAGATATACATCAAGGTCATGGGGCAGGTACAGCTTGAGGTAGTGGCTCAGATGGTAAGAGACAGGTTTGGAATTGCCATCACATACGGACAGGGCAGGATATCATACAAGGAGACGATCGCGGCTCCAGTCATGGGTGTAGGACATTTTGAACCGCTCAGGCACTACGCAGAGGTACATTTGTTGCTTGAACCTATGGAAAATGGCAGTGGAATGTGCTTTGACAGCATTTGCAGCGAGGATGTACTGGATAAGAACTGGCAGAGACTGATACTCACCCATCTTCAGGAGCGTGAGTTCAGGGGAGTGCTTACGGGATCGCCAATCACGGATATGAAGATAAGCATCACTGCGGGGCGCGCACATCAGAAGCACACTGAGGGTGGAGATTTCAGACAGGCGACATACAGGGCGGTGAGACAGGGCCTTATGATGGCGGAAAGTGTCTTGCTGGAACCTGTGTATGCATTTAAAATAGAGGTACCACAGGAGTATGCCGGAAGGGTTCTTGCAGACATAGTGAAAATGAGCGGAACTATGGATGGTCAGGAGATATCCGGTGAGACGACAGTCATCACGGGACATGCCCCGGTATATACCATGAGAGAGTATTACAGTGAACTCACAGCATTTTCCAGAGGTACAGGCAGGCTTCAGGTGGATATAGACGGCTATCAGCCGTGCCACAACACCGAAGAGGTTCTGGCTGAGAGACATTATGATCCTGAGCTAGACAGGTTTAATCCATCTTCATCGGTATTCTGTGCCCACGGTGCAGGTTATCTGGTGGACTGGTATGATGTGTATGAGAACATGCATGTGAAGGAGGATCCGGGATTTGAGATCTCGGGCCAGCTTGGCTACACGGAAGATGGCTATGCTATGGATATTCCGGTGAACAGGCCGGGAAAGAGTGTATCGGAGATGTCCATAACAGATGAGGAGCTCAGCGAGATATTTGCAAGGACATTTGGCGGAGATTACAAGGATAAGGATGTGGCACTGAACGGAAGATTCAGGAGAACTACATCTGAGTATAAAGTAAATGGACAGTATAATAAGAGTCAGTCCAGAGACAGGCAGCCCGGAAATGGACCGCTTGTGGGCAGCAGACCCGCTGATAGAGGTATAGCCACGCCTGGAGCGTTCAAGCGCAGGAAAAACGGCGAGGACTATGTCATAGTGGATGGCTACAATGTCATATTTGCATGGGATACACTTCGGGAACTGTCGGAGCACAACATAGACTCCGCCAGAGGTAAGCTCATGGACATACTGTCAAACTATCAGGGATATATGAACTGTAAGTTAATAGTGGTATTTGACGGCTACAAGGTGAAGGACAACAAGGGCGAGAGATTCCCTTATGATGATATAGAGGTGGTGTACACCAAGGAGGGTGAGACCGCGGATGCGCATATAGAAAAGCTCACACATGAGCTTGCGAGAAAGCACAAGGTCACTGTGGTCACATCGGACGGACTGGAGCAGATAGTCACCATGGGCCAGGGTGCAATCCGCATGTCCTCACGGGACTTCAAGGCAGAGGTTGAGAGGGTGAACGAACATCTGAGAGAGAATTATCTGAAAAACGATTGAGAAAATTTGATCAAAACAATTAAGCTGAACTATTTGATTCTGGCTTATTTGATAGATACTTAAAAGGAAGAAGGAAAAAAGGTTTGTCAGGGCAAAATTGCCCGACGGACCATACATAATTACGGAGAACAGCGAGGCTTAACAGTGTATATAAACCAAGCTGATGGGTATGCCTTCGCAGGGGCATTTGAGCCCGCCGGTCCTTAGATGGTGCGCTAAGCAGCATCTTAGTACCGCTGCAGGGCGAAACGAGCGGGAGCGTCCCCTGAGAAGGCATACCCATCAGTTTGGTTGCAAAACACTAGAACCGAGCGTCCGCGTTAATAGGAGGGCAATTTGGCAGATTATATAATGGCGCTGGATCAGGGAACGACCAGCTCAAGGGCGATAATATTTGATAAGGAAGGCAGGATATGCTCAGTGAAACAGAAGGAGTTCACCCAGCATTTCCCGAATAACGGATGGGTGGAGCATGACCCTATGGAGATATGGGCAACCCAGATGTCGGTGATGATGGAGGCGAGGGAGACCATGGGAATCCGCACCGAGGACATAGCCGCAATAGGAATTACCAACCAGAGAGAGACAACCATAGTGTGGGATCGAAAGACCGGCAATCCGGTGTATCATGCCATAGTGTGGCAGTGCAGGAGAACTGCGGACAGGATAGAGCAGCTTAAGGCTGAAGGATATGACAAGGTGATAAGAGAGAAAACGGGACTGATAGTAGATCCGTATTTCTCTGCAACGAAGATAGAGTGGATACTTGATAATGTGCCTGGAGCCAGGGAACGCGCAGAGGCAGGGGAGCTGATGTTCGGAACTGTTGACACATGGCTTATATACAAGCTCACAGGCGGAAGAGTCCATGCAACGGACTACACGAACGCATCGCGTACCATGCTATTCAACATTCATACACTGGAGTGGGACAGGGAATTGCTTGCAAAGTTCAACATCCCGGAGAGCATGCTTCCGGCAGTGAGAAATTCCAGTGAGATATACGGATACACGGACAGAGAGATATTTGGCGGTGAGGTGCCTATAGCGGGAGTTGCCGGAGATCAGCAGGCCGCGCTGTTCGGACAGTGCTGCTTTGAGGCCGGTGATGTGAAGAACACCTACGGAACAGGTTGTTTCCTCCTCATGAATACGGGGGATAAGGCAGTTGACTCGCAGCAGGGACTTCTCACCACCATAGCCATAGGACTTGACGGAAAAGTCAGCTATGCGCTTGAGGGAAGTGTGTTTGTGGCTGGAGCAGCCATCAAGTGGCTCAGGGATGAGATGAAGCTCATAGACAGTGCGGCGGATACTGAGCGTATTGCTATGTCGGTGCCGGACAGTAATGGTGTATATGTGGTACCTGCGTTTACTGGCCTTGGCGCTCCTTACTGGGATGCGTACGCCAGAGGGGCAGTGTTCGGCCTCACAAGGGGAACAAATAAGGCGCACTTTGTCAGGGCGACAGTCGAATCGCTGGCATATGAGACATCGGATGTTCTTGCGGCTATGGAGATGGATGCAGGACTTTCAATCACAAGCCTTCGAGTGGACGGCGGTGCAAGTGCCAACAACTTCCTGATGCAGTTCCAGGCAGATATAGAGAATGCCGAGATAGTGCGGCCTGTGATCACGGAGACAACAGCTCTGGGAGCTGCATATCTGGCTGGACTTGCGGTTGGCTACTATGACAGTCTGGATGAGATCAAGGGCTACTGGAAGGCCGACAGAAGATTTAAGCCGGGGATAACTGAGGATAAGAGGGAGACGCTCCTTGCAGGCTGGAAGGATGCTGTGGAGAGAACGAGAGTGACAAGGTGAATATAAAAATATATATAGAAAGAAAAAGCAATGGGTAATGAGAAAACAGGAGGGACTTATGTATTTAGTATTTGATGTAGGGGCAACATTTATAAAGTATGCGTTAATGGACAATGAGGGCAATATATCGGGAAAGGGTAAGACTCAAACCGACAGATATGCCGAGGCTGGAACTCCGGCATTTGTGGCGCAGATCAAGAAGGTGTATGACGAGAAGGTACTGGACTGTGACATAACAGGAATTGCCATGGGACTTCCTGGACAAATAGATGTCGAGCGCGGCATAGTGTACGGCGGTGGCGGGATCAAGTATCTTGATGGTGCACATCTTGGTGATCTCATATCAGAGGCATGCGGCGGTGTGTCTGTAGCCCTTGAGAACGATGGCAAATGTGCGGCTCTCGCAGAGTTGTGGCTGGGCAATGCCAGCACGGCTACTAATGCAGCAGTCGTTGTCGTGGGTACAGGAATCGGCGGTGGAATAATCATTGACAGAAAGATCCACAGAGGCAAGAGACTTCTGGCAGGTGAATTGTCATATGCCCTCATGAACATGACAAGGGAAGAAGCTGATAATGTCAGATGCTGTGAAGAGCTGACTGTTGAGGAGACATTTGAATATAACCCGTTCATGGTAACCTCAACATGTACTGCAAGCTCCATTACATACAAGGCATCCAAGATCATGCATATGAAGCCAGAAGAGGTGACCGGTGAGATGGTATATCAATGGATAGATGAGGGCAATCAGGAGATCATAGATATGGTTGAGGACTCATACTTCTCCATAGCAAAGCTCTGCTGTAACCTGTACATGACGATAGATCCGGATGTCATACTTATCGGAGGTGGAATGAGTGCCAATCCGAACTTTGTTCCGGGGGTTAAGAAGTATGTGGACAAGATAAGAAAGATTACAAAGACCTATGATGGCATGGTTATCGACACATGCAAGTTCCGCAATGATTCGAATCTTCTTGGCGCGCTTTACAACTATAAGCAGAAGTATGAGGGCGTGAAATAAAATCGCAATAAAACAAACGTAAGATGGAGATGAACTGGAACAGATGGTTCATCTCTTTTATAAATACTATTGAAAATTAAATCTGTGGAGGGAAAATTATGATAATCACAAAGAAACATGGACTCCCGGAGAATTTTCTCTGGGGAGCATCGACAAGTGCATATCAGGTAGAGGGTGCCAATCTGTCACACGGCAAGGGTCCAAGTGTGCAGGATATCAAGACAGTTCCAGCGGGAACAAGTGAGCTGGATGTGTGTGCTGATTTTTATCACAGATATGCAGAGGACATAGCCCTCATGGCTGAGATGGGATTCAAGACATTCAGATTCTCCATTGCGTGGAGCAGAGTCCTCCCAGAGGGAACCGGCAGAGTCAACCAGGAGGGAATTGACTTCTACAACAATGTGATAAATGAGTGCCTTAAGTACGGAATCGAGCCGCTTGTCACAATGTTCCATTTTGATCTTCCTGCGGCTCTTGAGAAAAAAGGTGGCTGGTCGAGAAGAGAGAGCGTTGACGAGTTTGTTGAATTTGCAAAGCTTCTCTACACAAATTATGGGGACAGAGTAAAGTACTGGCTGACGATCAATGAGCAGAACATGCTCACACTTGTGGGTGATGTGATCGGAACCTGCAACATGGAGGGCGTGACAAATAAATACAAGAAGCTTTATCAGGAGAATCACCACATGCTCCTTGCCCAGGCAAAGGCCATGAAGCTTCTCCATGAGATGTGTCCTGGTGCAAAGATTGGTCCTGCACCAAATATTTCACTGGTATATCCTGCCACATGCAAGCCGAAGGATGTCCTGGCAGCACAGAACTTCAACGCGATAAGAAACTGGCTTTACCTTGATATGGCAGTGTATGGAAGATACAACGACCTGGTGTGGAAGTTCCTTGAGGAACATGATGCCATTCCAGTCATCGAGGACGGAGATATGGATATCATGGAGCAGGCAAATCCTGATTTTATAGGTTTCAATTATTATAATACTGCAACGGTTGAGTGGGATGACAGTCCGGTTGCTGTGACGGACTCAGAAAAAAAGGATCAGCAATCAGCTGGTATTGAGCCGGGGGTATACAAGGCGTATCCAAATCCAAATCTTCTTCGCACAGAGTTTGGCTGGGAGATAGACCCTGACGGCTTTAGGGCAACTATAAGAGAGATGTACAGCAGATATCACCTTCCTATGATCGTGACAGAGAATGGTCTCGGCGCATATGACAAGCTCACAGAGGACGGCAGGGTACACGACGACTATCGTATAGAGTACTTAAGAAAGCATATAGAGCAGATCAAACTGGCAGCAGACGAGGGCGCAGAGATGATGGGTTACTGCCCATGGTCAGCAATCGACCTCGTGTCAACTCACGAAGGAATCACCAAGAGATACGGCTTTATATATGTCAACAGAGATGAGTTTGACATGAAGGATCTTGCGAGATACAGAAAGGATTCCTTCTACTGGTACAAAAAGGTCATCGAGACCAACGGCGAGGATCTGAGCTAGCTTGTAGTTGAGTAAAAACACTGGGAGACTGGTGTTTGAGTTATAATAGGACCAAGTTAGATGAAACCCAGTAAAATCAAGGGGTTATGCCTAATTTAGTCCTTATTTTTATACCAATTTAGCGGTAGATAAGGCAGCGCTGTTATATCAAAACCGAAAATCCAAGTCAGTATCACAGATGTCCACAATCAGTCTGAGAGTGAATCTGTGCGCTTAGATTAGGTACAATTTTATATCAAAACATTTAGTGAGGACTAAATTAGCATTTAAGATGGAATATTCCATCAGCTGGTTTGGTCCTCTTTTTATTTGAGAGGAGTGGTCGAATGGGCAAGGTGTTAATTTGGTTCGTAATCATTATTAGTACAGTGGTTCTCTACTGTCTTATGAAAGTTAAGGCAGAGAGTGATGAACTGTATGAGGAATTAATGAAAAAGCATTTTTATGGCAGGTCTGATGATATTCCTGCATCTGACAAAACCGAGCACTTGAAAGGGTGTGGGTAATTATATGAAATTTTGCAAAACAATAATGCAGACAATACAGAAAAGGAGTGAAAGGAACATGAATAACAAGTTAGAAGTAATCGGCATTGATCATGGTTGGTCAATGATGAAAACAATCTTTCAGGTATTTGTCACAGGAGTTACAAAGGCAGTGCTTGCACCTATGAAAGCAGTGAAAAAGATGCTTGTATCAATGAAGCTTCATCTGGACGCTTCGATTGATAAGTTGGATAATCTGGCTATGAATGTGCAGCTTGATAAGGAAAAGCATATGGAAAATGCGAAAGCACAGGAACAGACAGAGCCGGAGAGGGCAGAAGCTGAGCGAGTAGAAGCAGAGATTGTATATTCGCCGATGGTCGCTGAACCACAGGAGTATCAGTATAATGCAGATGCATTTGAGGCTAGAGGTGCGGATGAGGTGAAGCAGGAAGCGGCACATGAGGAAGTACCGAAGGTAAGAGAAGATAAAGCCAGATAGATGTAAGGACGTGGGAGAGATTCTGCGTCCTTTTTTTATGAATAGATGTAGCTTTATATGCGACACAAAATAACGAGATTGGTGTACAATAAGCATAATAAAGTAATTAGTGATTATATACAGAAAGAGGCGATTATTTGAGCAGAGGGAAATACGGAAATCCTAAGACTGCCAGTAGATTTATATGCTGTAAACATTTAGGAGAGAATTTTATAGGTCAAGGCATACAGCGAGGCAGCAGACAAAGAGAAAAATATCATATTAAGGATTTATTTTGTCTGCAATGTGCTTGCGTGACAAAATGTATAGAGTGGCGATGGTGTGATGATTATGAAAAGGTAATGGAACAAGTGGATAAATTACATAAAGAAATATATGAAGGAGATTGTACTATGTCATGATACAGATACGACAGCGGCAATCGCAGGAGGATTGGCTGGAATATATTACGGATATAAGAATATACCGGAACATTGGTTAGAAATAATTATTCGTAGGGAGTGGATAGAAGATTTATGTAGAATGATTTAAACTATATGAGAAGCACAGAAAATAGTCCTTTGCTTTTTACCGCTTTTCATGCGACCAGATCTTTTAATTTTACAGATGCATTTGAAGCAAGAAGCTTGGAGTCTTTTTTGTCGCCTGAAATGCGACACATAAGAAACGGGTCTTGCTATAATTATGATAGTACATGAAATAAGAATCGTTTAAAAGGAGCTGATTGATATGAAAAAAGAAGGATATAGACGTCCAGGATTATTTGGAAGTGTCAACACATATGATAATAATGGTCATAAGACAAGCCATAGTGACAGAGGTTTGTTTAGTGGATTCAATCATTACGATAATTAGGAGGACAGGGATATGTTAGGAACAGATGGAAGATTATATGATTCGGATTTTGACTTTGATGGAGATGGAAAACTTAATGCTTATGAGTATTCTGTAATGGATGATGTAGTTTTCGGTCATGAAGATACGGAAACAAGTGAGGTGGATGAACTGGAAGATGAGTTATCCTTGGCATGACTGGATGCAACAGAGCTTGAATATATGGATGCAGATGAGAGAAGAGAGGCATTGGAGGATGCCGGCTTAGATCCGGATGATTATGATTATGACTAAAGGAGTGCAAGATGAAACAACAAACTGAAAAGAAACTACAGGCTAATTTGAAAGCAATAAATAATGATTTCAATACAGTTATTTTTGCGGATATTGAAGTGAAATTTAAGCTGATGGAGTTGGAAGCAATTAGGATATTAATTGATGATTGCGAAAAATTGATAAATGAAGACGCAGGCAACAAATAGCAGTTATTGTTATCTGCATAAGCCTTATAGTGGAAGTAGTTCTTCGCATAGCAATTCATCATATTCCAATAAATCATCAAGCAGCAGTTCTTCAAGTAGTCATAACAATAAATCGACAGCTGGAAGCAATGCATCATCGTACAATAGCAGTACAAAGAAAAGCTCTACTGGAACAAGTAGCTCAAAGAAAAGCAATACATATGACTCATATGATGATGGCTATGATGATATATACATGGATGGCGATTATGATTATGATCGGTATGACAGGGATAGTGATTATGCCGATGGTGTGGATGACGCAATGGATGAATTTGACGAGGATTGGTAAGTATGGCAGGCAAATAGTGAAAAAAAGAAGCCGTAATGATATAATATTAGACAGGATAAGGAAGCAAGATACAGAAAATATGATATAGATGAAGGAGTCAGAAATGAGAGACCAGAAATTATATGAATCAGTCGGAAAATACATAGATAAATATTACATAGACAAGCCGGATGATATTAAACTGGATAAAGAAATGAAGTCTATATTTGATAGAATCTCGGAATTTAGAAAGAAAAAAGCAACAAAAAAATGTGATGTCGAAAAAGATACAGATATTGAGATAGATGAAAGTGCCGTAGAATCGTTTGATGTTGAAAGTATGCAGAAAACGAAAGCAACTGACTCTATGTCTTCGACATTGGCAACAAACCGTAATATAGAAAGCCTTATGGGGCAGATGGATGAGACATTTTCCCAAAGACTATTGCGTTTAATTGATGAGAGAGGGATGACTGATTCTGAAGCATATAATAAAGCTTATGTGGATCGAAGACATTTCTCAAAAATCAGAAAAGATGTGAATTATACGCCAAATAAGAAGACTGTGCTTGCGTTTGCAATAGCATTAGAACTATCTATTGACGAAGCGAAGGATCTTCTAAATTCAGCAGGCTTTGCGTTTTCAAGAAGTTCAAAGACGGATATTATCGTAGCTTATTTCTTACAGAATAAGATATACGATATGTTTGAAATTAATGAGATATTAGATGCTTATGGACAGCAAATTTTTGAGTAGGTGAAGTATATGCAAAAAAAGAAGAAGCGGATGTACGACGGAGGAAAAAGCGTACTTCATGTAAAAAATAGTGCAGGCGGTTTTTACAAAGTTAAGAAAACAGGAAGACTTGGAAAGAACTGCGTGCATTTTTCAGGTAGAGGAATATGTTCCAAATATGATAAATGGTGCAGTTCTGCAAACTGCCCCGGTTATGAAAAAAGAAAATAGAGGCTTGGAGATATGAAATTGTCGCCTATCATGCGACCAGCTCTGTTAGTTTCGTAGATATAATGTGATTACAATAAACCGAAGGAGGTAAATCACATGAATGCGGAATTAACAGAGCTGGTTTTTATTTTGGACAGAAGTGGTTCAATGGGTGGACTGGAGAGCGACACAATCGGCGGGTTTAACGGGATGATAGAGAGGCAGAAAAAAGAAGGAGAAAAAGTTAATGTGACTACAATTCTCTTTGATGATGAAGTGGAAATCATTCATGATCGTTTCCCGATTGATGCAGTTAAGCCGTTGACGGATAAAGAGTATTATGTCCGGGGATGTACAGCATTGCTTGATGCAGTAGGACAGGCAATTAACAAAATTGACAATGTGCAGAAACATTTGCCGGAGGAACATCGTGCCGGAAAAGTATTGTTTGTAATCACTACAGATGGATTAGAAAATTCCAGTACAGAGTTTAATTACAATGACATTAAGCGAATGATTGAAGCAAAGAAAGAATGTGGCTGGGAGTTCTTATTCCTTGGAGCAAATATTGATGCAGGCAAAGAAGCTGAAAAAATTGGTATTGAAAGAAACAGGTCAGTAACATATGAGAATGATCATGATGGAGTAGCACTCAATTACGAAGCTGTTGGAAGAGCTGTCAGAGGTGTCACAAAAAGTAGAGCGTGCAGTGTGGAGTTGGATGACACATGGGCCAGTGATATTGCGGAATATCATGATAAAGCTGGAAAGGGCAGGTGGACAGTATGATTATAGACGCAAGACTGATGAAGAAAATACTGGTAGCGAATGGATATGAATATAAAAGATGCAAGGGTTCACACTTTATGTATTCAAATGGAACAAATACTGTAGCGGTAAATAATCATTTGAATAGGATGGTTGCGCAGAGAATCATAAAGCAGTATCACCTGCAGGTGGCAGGTGTTTAGAAAGGGGAACTTAATATGGCTATGGTTGAATGTCCACGATGTGGAGCGATGGTATCTGATAAAGCAAAAAAATGTGTTCACTGTGGTGAAGTACTGATACCGGAAGAGAAAAAGTATTGTATGGAGTGCGGTGCAGAACTGATAGAGGGCATGTCAGAATGTCCTAACTGTGGGTGTCCGGTCGAAGAACAGTTAAATGCGCAGCTCAACGAAAAGCCACAGAAGGTGGAAGTAACCGGTGTGAAGGTCACTAGGAAAATTAAGATAATCATAGGAATTGCAATAGCAGTTCTGATTCTGGGTGGCGTAACAATATTTGGAGTTACCCAGTATCAGAAGAAAAAAGCAGCTAAGGAGTATGCTGAAAGTGTTAAGACATATTCAGATAATTTGGAACTGGCTACAGTAACTATGCTCAAGGGCGCAGGAGATGCTGAGGATTGCGGAAATCTGATTAAGAATGTTTGGTACAATGCTATATACAAGGAAAAAGATGATGAGACAGATAAGTATACCAGACCGGATGGATATTTCGTGTCAGATTTTAATGATGCACTGGGAAATCTTTTTGTAGATTCAAGCTTTAGCAGCAAAATTGATAGTATTGATAAGAATCAGGATACAGTCAATAGCCTGATGAAAAAATTGAAGAATCCACCGGAAGAATATAAAGATGCATACGATGCATTGTCAGATTTCTATGACGCATATTTGGCTTTAACGGGCTGTGCGACTGATCCGTCAGGAAGTCTGCAGACATATTCCAGTACATTTAATGATGCTGACACGGATACATTGAATGCATATAAGGCCATGCAGCAGTATTTAGGTGATTGATAAAACTGATAGAAGAAACATAGCTATTTGGCAGAGTGTAGAATTTGGGAAAATATACACTCTGCCTTTTAATAAATAATTTCAAAAAGAAAGTTCGATATAACGAAGCATTTATTTATAATATTATTGATATTGTGCATTATATATGGTAAAATGATCACAATGGGATTTGCTATTATAGATAGTAATACAGACAGTGATTATGAAAGACAACAGAACCTTTAGCATATTGGATTGGTGAGAAAATTGTAGAATGTTATAAAAAAAATACATATATATCAGATTATGCTAAACCATGTAAGGGAATAGATACAGGAAAAAATGATATTTTTTTGAGATTATGGTTTGAAGTTAATGAGAATAATCAGTATATACCAGAGGGAAAAAGTGATATTGATTTTTCTAAATATAAATGGTTTCCATATAATAAAGGAGGGAGCTATCGAAAATGGTATGGGAATAATGAATATGTAATAAATTGGGAAAATAGTGGAGAAAAGATAAAAAATTATAGTGGTTCAAACTTAAGAAACAAAGATATGTATTTTAGAGAAGGTGTTACATGGTCTACGGTTTCGTCGAATAGAAACAGTTTTCGTTATTTTGATAAAGGATATTTATTTGATAACGGTGGTTCGTGCTTATTTTCAAATATATATTTAGAATATATTCAAGGGCTATTGAACACAAAAGTTGCAGTTGAGTTACTTAAAATTCAACCTACAATGAATAATCAACCTGGTACAATTGGCGGATTACCATTGATAATTAACGAAAATATAGATATTAAGAAAATTGTGAGGGAGAATATAGCACTAGCTCAACTTGATTGGGATTCTTTTGAAACATCATGGGATTTTAAGTGTCATCCTTTAATATCTGTTATCCCACAAAATAGAGCATTGTTTGATGATGCAACAGATATTGATTTAGCAGAATGTTACACCGGCTGGGAGAATGAATGTAACGAGCGTTTTAATCAGCTCAAGGCAAATGAAGAAGAACTGAATCGTATTTTTATTGATATTTATGGCTTGCAGGATGAATTGACACCAGAGGTAGAAGATAAAGATGTTACAGTTCGTAAAGCAGATTTACAGCGTGATATTAAGAGCTTGGTTTCTTATGCTGTTGGATGTATGTTTGGACGATATTCATTGGATGAGGAAGGTCTTGTTTTGGCAGGACAGCCTTTTGAAGCACATTTCTTTGAAGCATCAGCACCAGTTTGTGGAACTGGATTTGCCGGAGCACCGGGGGCATCCGTTCCAATAGGTGAATTTTATTACAAGACAGGTGAAGGTGTGAAAAAATGCACTTATAATCCTGACAAAGATAATATCATTCCTATTTGTGATGAAGAATATTTCTCGGATGATATTGTCTCAAGATTCTGCGAATGGGTGAAGATTGTATATGGTGAGAAATCATTGGAAACAAACCTTGATTTTATTGCAAAAGCACTTGGCAACAAAGGAAATACAAGCAGAGAAGTAATCAGAAATTATTTCTTAAATGATTTCTTCAAGGATCATTGCAATACTTATTCTGTTACAGGTTCCGGTAAGCGTCCTATTTATTGGTTATTCGATAGTGGTAAACAGAATGGTTTTAAGGCACTTATTTACATGCATCGATATGATGCTGACACAGTTGGCAGAGTAAGAACTGATTATTTGCATAAGGCACAGAAGTATGTTGAGACTGCAATGCAAAGTGCCCAATATACAATTGACAATGCAACATCTGCATCAGAGAAATCAAAAGCTACAAAGGCAGTAACAAAATACACAAAGCAGCTTGCAGAGATGAAGATATATGATGAAGCAATTGCTCATGTAGCTAATCAGAGAATTGAGATTGACTTGGATGATGGTGTAAAGGTGAATTATGCAAAGTTCCAAGGAGTGGAAGTAGCACAGGAAGGTAAGAAAGCATTAAAAGTAGATTTGTTGGCAAAGATATAGAGTGAAAGAATGAGGTGAATTGAAAATGAAAATCAAAAAATTAACATTAAATAATTTTATGGCTTTTGAAAACGCTGAAATAAATTGGTCTGATAATATCAATATTATCTGCGGTGAAAACAGTACCGGAAAAACAACACTTTTAAAAGTGATGTATTCTTTGATAAAGCCACTTAGTAGTGGAGGTAAAGATAATCTTACAAAGGAGATGGAAGAACAGGTTTTTGTCAAAAAGATCCAAGGTGTGTTTCGACCTGATGAAATGAAAATTGGCAGACTTGTAAGCCGAAAACAGGGAAGTAACCGAACGGATTTTTCTATTGATTTAGAAAAGAAACAAAAAATCTCAGTTGGATTTGGAAATAGGCAGGAAAATCATGCAGATGTTTCTATAATACAGGAAGAAAAAGCAAAAAAATATGATGTTATATACATTCCTACAAAAGAAATGATTTCTACGGTAGAGCATTTTGTATCTTTATATGATGAATATCATATAGATTTTGAAGAAATGTATTATGATCTTGCAAAGCTTTTAGACAGACCACTTTCAAAAGGTCCTAATACTACGGAGCAGAATCAGGTATTAAGCAATCTCGAAGATATTATGAAAGGACAAATTGTCCAGAAAAACAAGAAATTCTATTTCAAAATAAAAGGTGAAGGTGAATTTGAGATGGGATTACTTTCAGATGGTTACAGGAAACTATCTATGATTATATATATGATTCTTTCTGGAAGTTTGAATAAAAATACTATCTTATTTTGGGATGAACCGGAAACAAATATGAACCCTAAAATGATTCGCCCGATTGTACAGGTGATGGTAGCCTTAGCTCAGATGGGAGTGCAGATTTTTGTTTCCACACATGATTATTTTATTCAGCAGGAATTTAATATGGTAGCCTCTTATCCTGAACTAAATCCTCAAAAACTTGATATTAAATTTATTTCATTATTTAGGAATGAAAAAACGCGGGATGTTCATTATGAGATGAAAAATTCAGCATCAGATTTGGAGCATAATGCAATTATGCAGGAGTTTGATGCAATGTATGATAGAGAACAGGGGATTATTTATGGAGAATAACATAAAGGAAGAAAGCAGATTAAAATTTCGGTTTGCAGAAAATGATACAGTGATAAAATTTGATGATACAAAATTTTATCGAGATTACTTTAATAAGTTGCCAGAGGCAAAAGGTGTTGATTTTATTTCTGTTGCTAATGATAAGATCGCATTTATAGAAGTAAAAAATTGTACCGGAGATGAAGGTAACAACTTGAATGTGAATGTTGATGGACAGGCATGTGCAAGTATGGAGCAAAAGGATAAGATTCTGAAATCTTATAATGAAAATAATGTGGCATTGTCATTTGATGAAGTTGCAAATGCTAATCAGGCTCGAATCAGGGAGTTGATTCAGGGCAAGAATATCGTGTACATCTATCACAATCAGGTGGATGCAAGAGGAGACAAGCCTGCAAGTGAGAATGAGGTATTCAATGCTTGTGCAGAGGCGATAGAAGAGATACATAAGTTGGTTAAGAAACTGACTGGTTATGTATCGGCACCAAAGTTTTTCATAACTGCAGATCATGGCTTCTTATATAAGAGAGACAGATTACAGGAGTTTGACAAAGATTAAGCAGAACAATACGATAGGAATCAGGATCGTATGGACATTGCAGGATTAAGAAAACTGGAATGCAACTCATAGCTTTAGTGGAAGGATATGGAGGACATCAGGTATTTTATGTATGCTATGCACATTACATTTGATAAAATCTGTGAGTAAAGAAGCTTGCATAAAAGCTAAGTAAGTTATTAATAAAATTGTGTAATTTATTTCTCATGGAAATTCATCTCCTTTCTGTTTACGATGTCATTATAGAATACGAAAAGAATTATTACTTGCCAGAATAACAGAATATATAGTCAAAAGTTGCTTAATACAGTGACAGGTTAAAATATCCTGCAATACTGTCATTGGTCAGTTTATTTATACAATTTAATATTGGAATATTTTACAACTATGACACAAGTATGCAACATAATAAACGAATGCTTTTGATAGAGTAATGATACACAATATCAGTTACAAAGAAGCAGGAGGATAGAAAGTGGATATGACACAAAACAAATGTTGCAGACATGGGGCGAGTTTACGTCGAAGGAGACGCAGGCGCAGAAAAATACTGCGTTCTATCATATTTTCCTGTAGTATCATAGCTGTGGCTGTATTTGTGACTGTTGGAAGCAGTATGATAAGATCCGGTGATGGCAGGACAAATAAATATGATGTTGAAGCCAGAAATAATACATATGATAATGCTGTTATAGAAAATAGCAAAATCTCTGAAAAGAATAAGATACAAAATAATCAGTCGATGCTTGATGATATAATGAACAGCACCCAATATCCAAAACAGCTAAAGGACCTTGCTTTGAAGAATGAAGAGGCACTCGAGTTTGTGTATGATTATCCGGCGGAACATGTGAAGGAACACACAATTGATTTGACAGAAGAAGCGTCCATGGATAGTGTTCCGTTATTTGTGCAGTGGGATAAACGCTGGGGCTACGAAAAATATAGCGGCAATTTCTTTGCAGCAAGCGGATGCGGTCCCACTACACTTTCGATGGTAGTGGTATATCTGACGCACAATAGGGAGGCATCACCTATTGCGGTAGCAAAGTATTCAAAGGAAGCCGGTTACAGTGTGGATGGATCGGGAAGTTCATGGACGCTTATAAGTGAAGGCTGCATGCACTATGGCGTAAAAGCAAAGTCAGTGGCGCTGGATGAGAGCAGAATGAAAGCAGAGCTTGATGAAGGACATCCTATTGTGGTAAATGTAGGACCGGGAGATTTTACCGATACAGGACATTTTATGGTTATAACAGGCTACGATGATGAAGGATTTTCAATAAATGATCCAAACAGCATTGAAAAAAGTGGCAAAAGGTGGTTATTCAAAAATATATCATCTCAGATTAGAGCTGTCTGGAGTATGTATGTGTGAGAATATATTTGTATAAGTGCCGGTAAAACATCCTATTATTGAGTTAAATAACAGGGTGTTTTTTACAACTATGACACATCTTTATGCTATAATAATTCTATCATAATCATAGAAGAGGAGCAGCTTATGACCAGTATTCTCATAGTGGAAGATGACAACGACATAAATAATTTAATATGCAACACCCTGAAGGCAGAGGGATATCAATGCGAAAGAGCGTTTGATGGCAAGGAAGGGGCGGACAAAATTGAGCAGAACAGATATGATCTGCTGCTGCTTGATATTATGCTTCCTGAGATAAATGGTTATGAATTGCTTGACTATGTCAGGAGAATTGGGGATACTCCGGTCATAATAATATCTGCTATGGGACAGGTTGATGAAATGATACGCGGGCTTCGTATGGGCGCGGATGATTACATATGCAAACCATTTCAGATAGGGGAGCTGCTTGCGAGAGTGGAAACCGTATTAAGACGCACTCAGCGCATGGCAGAGCGTCTGGAAATAGAGGATGTAGCTATAGATCCTAAATCACGTACGGTGACAAAGGCAGGTGAGCAGGTAGAGCTCACAGTAAAGGAATTTGATCTGCTGTATGAGCTTATGAAGAATAAGAATGTTGCACTCAGCAGGCGCAGGCTTTATGAGCTTGTATGGCAGGAGGAGTATACCGGGGAGACAAGGACACTGGACTCACATGTACAAAGACTAAGAAAAAAGCTTGACTGGAATGAAAAGATTGTCACAGTTTTCAGGATTGGCTATCGTCTGGAGGTTCGCGGATGAAATTTTTCTATAAAATGTTTCTTGGAATGACAGTGATACTGGCTGTTGCCCTTGGAATGATAGAATATGTGACTCTATCATATTCGCTGGAGCATGCAGTGAAAAGGGAGCAGGACAGTGCACTTTCACAGCATCAGATGATAAAATACTCGATTGAAACTGTCATACTTAATATGAAGAGTGAAGATGTGGATAAGGAGCTTACAGATATGATGTCGCAGTCGGCAAAATCCATTGTTGGAGATGAAGGAGGAATGTATCTTGCTGATGATGATGGAAAAAGGATATATGCCAATTCATGTAATTATGAGCAAAAGGATATAAAGGTAAAGGATGGTACGCTTACATACAGTATAGTGTCAAAAGAGAATACTAAAGATACCGGTGAAAAGCAAAGCGGCAGATATATCCATGTCAAAAGCAGCTTTAAACTGAATGATAATAGGTATATTCTGATAACGGAAAGTGATATTACACCGGTTTTCGATGAGTCAAAGGAGCTTAGGTATAGATGCAGCATGTACTACATTGTTATACTTGCTGTTGGTATGATGGTCATATTGATACTTTCTTGGATGATTACAAAGCCTCTTGCCGGATTAACAGCCACCACCAAAAAATTTGCAGATGGTGATTACACAGCAAGAAGTGATGTAAAGACAAAGGATGAAATAGGTGAGCTTGCGAGGGCTTTCAACGAGCTTGCGAAAAACCTTGAAAGCAAAGTTTATGAACTTCAGATGGCGGCAAAGAAGCAGGAGGATTTTACTGCAAACTTCGCACATGAGCTCAAAACCCCAATGACATCAATTATAGGATATGCCGATACCCTGTATCAGAAAAAAATGTCCGAGGATGAGGTGCACAGTGCTGCCGGAGTCATACTGAATGAGGGCATGAGGCTTGAAGCATTATCATTTAAGCTGCTGGAGCTTATCACTCTTGATAAAAATGATTTCAGGCTTGAAGAGACAAGAGTATCTGAGATTATAGCAGATTGTGTGGAAACCGCACATGAAGCGGCAAGAAAGCATAATACAGAGATTGTGTACAGTGCGGATGAGGCATGGGTGTGGCTGGAATATGATCTGTTTAAGACCATGCTTCTTAATCTGATAGACAATGCAGTGAAATCAGGAGGCAGCAAGGTAGATGTATCAGGCAGACTTATTTCGCACAGTATTTATCGTATTGCAGTTTCGGACAATGGAAGAGGAATACCGCCTGAGGATATAGAGCGCATTACAGAGGCTTTTTATATGGTTGACAAGTCACGATCAAGAAGTGAGCATGGAGCAGGGCTTGGGCTTGCACTTGTATCAAGGATTGCTAAGCTGCATGATACAAAAATCCATTATGAGAGTGAGTCAGGTAAAGGAACCAAGGTGTATTTTGATATGAAAGCGGAGGCATTGGATGAGAAGTAAGCATTTATCAGTGCGCAAATGTATTGATAAAAAACCGGATAAAATCAAGGGAATAGTGTGTATATGCATTATTCTGGCAGTTGTATGTGCGGGAAATATGATACCGAATTATCTGATTTCAATTAAAGCAGCAAAAATTGCCAAAACGAGTACTACGATAAGCAACGCAGATATAAGCCCCTACAGCCACTCTATTTCAGCTGAAGAGAGGCTTACAAAGATGATGTCTCTGATGCAGGATAATGTAAATGAGCTGTGGAATGGGAAATATAGTGAGAAAAGGGAACCGTTGGATACTGAGATTCCGGTGGGACAGGCTTATACGGCTATTCAGACTTTTCTGAAGGGTGCCTGTGAGCTGCAGAAGCAGTCAGGTATTATGCAGATGCTCGGTGAAGACGATATAGTTATGCTCCAAAGCCTTGAAAGTAACTATTCAAAGGATACAGACAGCGAAACAGAACAGACATATGAAGCAGCTCCTTGGCAATATGGTGCAGCAGTTGCTTTGGATGATAGTATTGACAACACAATATCAGATTATTTTGTAACATCGGATATAAGCAAGGAATTATCGGCGTGGATATTTATAATATCATTTGAAGATACGAGAATGCTGGCTGCTGTTGATGCGGTGCTTGGAGTACCGTTTTATATTACATATTATTGTGCAGATGTGGATAGTCCTAAGGCACAGGCTGCAGTGATGAGAGATTTATATGCAAAGACATATGGCAGTGATTATTCTATGGGTGATCCAAAAGAGTCAGAATCAAAAATAGATTCTTCCTTTGAGACAAATATAATAGAGAATTTTTATTATGGGAATAATTATACGCAAGGGGATGATGAATATACCGGTTTTGAACCTTGTGTATACTCTTGTTCATCGGACAAGCTGCAGATGGAATATCAGGTTATTACAAGAATCCAAAGATTTGAAAAAAAGGGAAAGCAAGTGTCATCATATAATTCGCGTGTTAATATATGTCTATACTAACCGGACTAAAAAGCTCTCTGTGCAATGCACAGGAGCTTTTTATATGTAGACCTATATTAATTTGTGCTGTCTGCATCAATTACAGACTGAAAGAAGCAGGAGAAAATTTTGACACTCATTTCATAATAATTATAACAGTATCATTTAGTGCATGATTTGTATAATTTATTACATTGCTCTTTGCAAGGGTTTTGTTATATCTTAGGTATAGCAAAGCAGTTATTGTTCTTGGTTTTATATATCAATAATAGGAAAGTGAGGAAAAATATGAACGCTGATATGAAATGGCTTGATAATCCGGAAGTGTTTAAGGTAAATCAATTGGAACCACATAGTGATCATTGCTATTATCTGGATTATTCAGACATGAAAAAAGAAAAAAATCCATTATTACAGTCATTAAATGGTCAATGGGAGTTTGCTTACAGCAAAAATGTGATGGAAAGACCTGTTGATTTTTATAAGGAAACATTTGATGCATCCGGATTCGATAAAATTATGGTCCCCGGACATATTGAACTGGCTGGATATGATAAAATACGTTACATCAACACTATGTATCCGTGGGAAGGAAAAGAGTACCACAGAGGAGCATATAGTATGGAGGCAACCGGAGCAGAAGAAGGAATGTTCTCAGAAGCACAGTATAATCCGGTAGGCTCTTATATCAAATACTTTGATTTGGATAAGAACATGTGTGGAAAAAGAATCCATATATGCTTCGAAGGTGTAGAAGAGGCTATGTATCTGTGGCTTAATGGTCAGTTTATAGGTTATGCAGAGGACAGCTTCACACCTTCTGAGTTTGATCTGACACCATATGTTAAGGAAAAGGGAAATGTTCTTGCAGTGCAGGTACATAAGATGAGCACGGCGGCATTTTTAGAGGATCAGGACTTTTTCAGATTTTTTGGAATTTTCAGAAATGTTACTTTGAAGGCAATTCCGGATGTTCATCTGGAGGATGTATGGTTCAAACCTGTGTTAAATCAAGATAATGAAAGCGGAAGCGTATCTGTCAGCATGAAGGTATCTGCTCCTGACAGTCAGAATGTAACTGCTGGCTTTATTTTAAAAGACAGAGAAGAAAATATATTAGTTGAGAAGTCATTACAGTTAAATAAAGAAAACAACCATTTGGAAGGCACGATTTGTGTTGACTTGGAAAGTGTCAAGCTGTGGGACAATCATAATCCATATTTATATCATGCTTATGTTGAGCTTAAAGCAGAGGATGGTTCACTGGCCGAGGTAATTCCTTATGATATCGGTTTCAGAAGAATAGAGATTATAGATAAAGTAGTCTATTTGAATGGAAAACGTCTTGTTATCACGGGAGTAAACCGTCATGAGTGGAATGCAAGAACCGGAAGATGCATTGGTATAGAAGATATGAAGGCAGATATATCATGTATGTTAAGAAACAATATTAATTCTGTGCGTACCTGTCATTATCCTGACCAGATACCATGGTACTATATGTGCGACGATGCAGGTATTTATGTGATGGCAGAAACAAATCTGGAGAGCCATGGCTCATTCCAAAAACTAGGGGCAATCGAACCGTCATGCAATGTACCGGGATCTATTCCACAGTGGAGAGATGCAGTGCTTGAGCGTGCAAAAAACAATTTCGAAACTTTTAAAAACCATACATCTATCCTTTTCTGGTCATTAGGAAATGAATCCTATGCAGGAGACGACATTGAGGCAATGAACGTTTATTTTGCCGAAAAGAAGGATGGAAGATTAGTTCATTATGAAAGCTCTTATTATAATAGGGCATATGAGGATACTATTTCTGATTTTGAGACCAGAATGTATGCAAAACCGGAGGATGTAGAGGAATACTTGAATAACAGTCCGAAAAAACCGTATATTTTATGCGAATTCATGCATGATATGGGAAATTCAATGGGTGGACTTGGCTCTTATATGAAGCTGATTGACAAATACGATATGTATCATGGCGGATTTATATGGGATTTTATTGACCAGGCAATTATGGTAAAAGATTCCGTTACAGGAAAAGATGTTTTACGCTATGGCGGAGATTTTGATGATAAACCGGCAGACTATGAATTCTCAGCAAATGGAATTGTATTTGCTGACAGGAAAGAAAAACCGGCAATGCAGGAAGTGAGGTATTACTATGGCTTATACAGATAAATTAAGAGTGGTCTATGGTGACTATACATTAGGTGTACATGGTGAAGGCTTTGATTATATTTTCTCTTATGCACAGGGTGGACTGGAATCTATCGTTAAAAATGGATATGAGTGGCTGTATCGTTGCCCAAAGCCTACTTTCTGGAGAGCGTTGACAGATAATGACAGGGGAAGCAAGTTCCATATTAAAAGCGGAAGCTGGCTTTCAGCAGATATGTTTATTGACTGTAAGGGAATACAGGTGATCATGGATGGCAAGGAGCAAAAACAATATGCACCTGATAATAACAGCTATGGCGGTGATATTTATGCTGATGAAATTATTGTAAAATATACATACGAGACCATAACAACTCCGGCGACAACTGTTCTTGTGAGCTATAGCGTTGATGCGTCCGGAAAGATTCGCGTGGATGTACATTATAATGGAGTACAGGGGCTCCCTGAATTTCCTGTATTTGGAATGAGATTTATTATGCCAACATTGGCTGACAAATATTTATATAAGGGACTCTCTGGGGAAACATATCCTGACAGAAAAGCAGGTGTACAAGAAGGCGTCTATGAGATAGGTGATCTGAGTCTTATACAATATCTTGTTCCGCAGGAATGTGGTATGAGAATGGATACAGAGTGGCTTGAAATTACAAGACATACGGCTCTTGATAACAGCAGGACAGATAGCTCGTCACAGACACTGCGCATTGAAAAGAATGATGAAAAATTTGCATTTTCTTGTCTGCCTTATACCGCATCTGAGATTGAAAACGCTCTTCACCATGAAGAACTGCCACCGGCAAGAAGAACTGTTTTATGCATATATGGCGCAGTAAGAGGTGTTGGAGGTATCGACAGCTGGGGAACTGATGTGGAAGAGGATTATCGTATCAGTGCGGAGACAGATAAGGATTATTCTTTTACAATCTGTTAGTCATTCATTAAAAAGATAAGTATCCGGATAAAGCAGGAGCATTTGCTCCTGCTTTTGTCTTGTGCGCCTAGCGGCGCACGTTTCTAACGGGTTAAAGTCCCGAATCCGCCCGGTAGTGGGAAGGATATAGCCGAAAGCAAGGGTGTCCATCGTGAGATGGAATCTGAAGGAAGCTGGATGTGAGGAACATACTAACTCACGGGCAAAT
>ENA-OPCK01000165-OPCK01000165.1-human-gut-metagenome-genome-assembly--contig:-NODE-165-length-39842-cov-5.667052_pt1 | contig 39842 bp, 41 predicted proteins | sample MGYA00241249_ERZ501478 | MGnify/ENA primary metagenome ERZ501478 (study PRJEB25962, sample SAMEA2042629) | human gut metagenome | biome: human gut; feature: human-associated habitat; material: faeces...
CTATCTGCCCTATTGTCAGTGACTATCTGCCCTATTGTCAGTGACTATCTGCCCTATTGTCAGTGACTATCTGCCCTGTTATCAGTAATTTTTTATTATTATAATTTGTTTTATTACTAAAATTATGCTGTTTTACATTAATTTACTGAGTTATCCACAGCCTCGCAAAGTCGCTCCCTAGTAGTAGTATTAATATATATACTACTACCTTACTTACTCTAAAGTTTATAAGTATATAGCGATTTGAATTTCCAGTGACGATTTGTAGTAATTTAAAATTATCGTAATTCGAGCTAAATTAACGCCTTTATAGCAATCGTACTTCTTGATGCTTTTTTTGTTTTTTGGTAAAATAGTATTAAAGCAAGTTGAGCCAGAAAGCGTTTCACAGCTTAGGTTTCATAGCGTGAAACGCCTGTAATTTAATTATATCGCATTTTTTTGGTTTATGTCAATTTTTTGGAGGTGTCTGTATTATCTGACTTATGTGAAATTGGCCGACATTGGAAGCTGATACGCACAGCATATAGTTTAACTTTAAGTGACGTTGCTGATTTATTAAATATAAAAAGTAAAGCTACTATTTTTCGTATTGAAGAAAATAGAAACTCTCTTTCAGTTGAACTTCTTAATAAATTTTCAAGAGTTTTTTCAGTTTCATTTGATTGGTTGTTTGGTGTTTCACAAAATCCATATATTGATTCTTATATTGAAAAGAATGAGAGGGATTTATTATTTATAATTAAAACTCTTTCTCTTAATTCTCTTTCTTGTAAAGTTTTTAACGAAATACCTAACGAATATTGGAATATTACATTGCGAAAAAAGCATTTTTCTTTATCTGTTAGAGCGAATATTGTTTTTTTGCTTTATAGCTTTCTTATTTCTTATCTTGGAAGTTTAAATAATTTAGGATTATTACAAGATGATGTTTTAAAGATTATAAAGGATGATGATTTTTTAGAGTTTGATAAAATTCTCTTGGGTAATTATTCTGCTAATTTTGCAAGTAATCAGGAGCAGCTTTCCAATCTCTCGCATTTACTTGCATCGAGAGATCAGGATACTCAGCCCTGTTTTAGTCTTCAGTAACGCAAAAAAGCTTTGTAAAGCCAGTTTTTCTGGTCTTACAAAGCCGTGTGTGAGTAAAATTTTAAATTGTCTGTTATGCAATACAGCTAATTTTGTTTCAAAATGCCCTGTATTGCATTTTTTATTGCTTACGCATACAGGAATACCTAAACCATGCTTCCACACCTTTAGAAGCGAAATATGGCGTTCTCAGAGGTATGTTTATTTCTTTTTGTGTCACGTTTTTTTGTCGAAGGCTGATTTTGGATAAAAATCATGTTTGTTGCGCAGCTATTGCAGCTGCATTTTCTGAAATACAAAAAAGCGGTCTATCTTTCGATAAACCGCTAAAATTACTGGTGCCGAAGGCCGGACTCGAACCGGCACGAGCGTAAACCCGCTTGATTTTGAGTCAAGTGCGTCTGCCAATTCCGCCACTTCGGCATAAGTTCCAATCACTCGGAACAACATTAATTATACTCGTTTCTTAAAGCTTTGTCAATAGCCTTATTTAAAAATTCTTATAGAGTGGTTACTTTCCCAACAGCGCCTTCAGCTCCTTGAGCTTAGCAGCAAACCTCTGCAGCGTTACCGTTACAGGCTGCGGCGTATTCAAATCCACGCCGGCGTTCTTCAGGATGTTCAGCGAATGATCGCTGCCGCCCGCATGCAGGAAGCCCAGATATTTTTCCACCGCTCCCGCTTCGCCGCTTAAAATTGCACTGGCGAAGGCTGTCGCTGCACTGTAGCCTGTTGCGTACTTGTACACATAAAACGGCGTATAGAAGTGCGGGATACGGGACCATTCGCTTGCCAATTCCTTGTCCACAGTCAGCGCCGGGCCATAGTAATCCCTGTTGCTCTGCAGCCAGTATTCCTCCAGCTTTTCGGCCTGCAGGGAACGGCCTGCAGTGATTTCGCCGTGAATATATCTTTCGAATTCAGCAAACTGCACCTGTCTGTAAACCGTTGTGCGTACTGCCTCCAAAAACTGGTTCAAAAGATAAATTTTCTGCTCCGCCGTAGCATGCTTCAAGGTATGCTCCAGCAATAGGTTTTCGTTCGTTGTGGACGCAACCTCAGCGCAGAAAATCGTATATTCCGAATTAACGTAGCTTTGTGCCTGACTGCTGAAATAGCTGTGCATAGAATGTCCCATTTCGTGCGCGATGGTAGAAATGCTGTTGTAGCGCGGCTGATAATTGAGCAGCACAAAGGGATGCACGCCGTACACGCCCCAGGAATATGCGCCGGAGCGCTTGCCCTTGTTTTCGTAAACGTCAATCCAGCCTTCGGTCATGCCTTTGTGGAGTGCCGTCAGATATTCCTTGCCTAATGGTGCCAGTGCCTCCTCAACCTTGGCGCAGGCCTCCGGAAAGCTGCAGGCAAAGCTGTCGCCTGCATTGGAAATAGGCATATACATATCATAGTAATGGAATTCATCTACGCCAAGTACATCCTTCTTCAACTGGATATACTCATGCAGAGACGCAAAGTTATCATGTACAGTGTCAATCAGTCCGTCGTAGAGACTGGACGGAATATTATCCTCCGCCAGTGCTGCTTCCAGCGTATCTTTATAGTTATGCACGGTAGCATAGAAATAACCGGTGCGAGCAGAGCCTGTGAGCGTTGCAGCCAGAGTATTGCGGTATTGATGATAGGTATTCATCAGGCCGGTAAAGGAATTTTTACGCAGTACACGGTCAGGAGAGGTCATATTCAGCAGATAGCAGCCTTCGCTGACGCTAGTCTTGTTGCCCTGTCCGTCGGTAATTTCCGGGAACTGCATATCGGCACTCACAAGTGCGCGGAAGGCCGCTGCCGCCGTGCCTGTTGCCAAATGGCTTTGCGCAAAAACAGCCTCTTTATCTGCAGACAAAACATGGTCTGATAAACGAACCATATTTTCAATATAAAAACGGTATTCTGCCAATGCAGGCTCTTCGTCCAGCATTTGCAGCAGTTTTTTCTTACCTAAGGCCAGCATTTCCGGCTCTACAAAAGCGTTAGCGTTACTGAAGGCTGCTGCCATACCTTCGGCCTCGCCTGCGAGCGCCTGCAGCTTCTGGTCGGTATTATCGGCATCCTGCTGCAAGCGTGCGTAAGCATAAATTTTATCCAACAGCTTTGCCAGCTCCTCCTGCAGCTTTAAGGCTGCGCAAACTGTGGCTGCAGTATTCAGTTTGCCCTGCATAGCCTGCAGCTGCGGCAGCTTGCTCTTATATTTTTCGCAGGCCGCTTGCCAATCATTTTCACAGGCATATATATCGCTTACATGCCATTTGCAGGCTGCCGGAATCTGCTCTCTGGCAACATTGCTGCCATGTAACGGAGTAGTATTTTTTTCTTCTGTCATTATTAATCAGCTCCTTATCAAACTGTTTATTTAGGCCACAGGCTGGGATTGCCATATTGAGCATCCAGCTCGTCACTGAACCAGCGTCCGTTCAGCACATTATGAATGATATAATTTTTGCTTTGCTCATTAACGCTCTTGTCATTAGCCATCTCTGCCAAAATGCCGGCATAGCTTACTCTGCTGTTGATACTGCTGATGCGTGCATGCTGACGGTTGGCATCCCATACAAGCTCCGGACGGTAGGTGGGATTCCATGCCTGCCACGTTGTTCCCAAGGCCGGAGTATTAGGATTACCGGTACGCACAAAGGCTGCAATCGAAGCAATAAATGCTTTGCTTAGCTCCTTAGAACCGGCCTGCTCAAAGGCATCGGTATTTTGGGTATAGCCGTAGCCCTGATCCGTCAGAAAGGGTTGGAAGATGCCGTGCAGCGCACCGTTACGCACCATATATTCCTTGCCGACAACGTCAGCAGTATGACCGAAGGCAAAGCTGCAGACATACATATCAGCCTTATAATGCGGATACAAAACCTCAGCAGACTGCTGTCCGTTGAAGAAGCCGTACAAAGCACTGCCATATTTATTGGCAAATTTAAATTCACTCGTAGTCTTATAATCGTTATTGATTAAGCCAAGACGATCCTTGAAGAAGGGGTCGCGCGCAGCAAAGGAGCTGAACTCGTCAGCACTTGCCAGCATCAGCAGCGGTACGCTGTAGTAATGCTTCGTAGCAAAGCCTTCTACCGGCAGCACCTCGCCATCGCCGTAAAGATGCGGAAATGCGCTCATGCGAATGACAGCGCCTGCCATCACCGGCGCCAGACGCTCTGCCGGCATTGCCTGCAAATATTGACGCACAGCCTTTTTATCCTTGCCGTTGTCACTAAGCAGCCAGTTTTCGGCGTTAATCAGGTTATTCTGCTTACCATCCTCTACCACCATCGGCGCTAATTTCTGTGCGATAGTTTTTTTGCTCTTGTCAGCATCGGCAACAGTCAGACCGCCGCTGAAGGAAATAGCCTTATCAAATTTATTTTTGAAAACAGGCGAAATCAGCATCGCCATAACATCACGTCCACCGGCGGAAAAACCGGAAACAGTAATATTCTTGGCGTCACCACCGAACTCCTTGATATTTTCGCGTACCCAGTCCAAGGCTGCAGCCTGGTCAAGGAAGCCGAAGTTACCGCTCTGTTCCTTCTTGTTGCCATCTGCCAGAGCAGGCAGATTATTAAAGCCAAAAAGTCCCAGGCGATACTGTACGGAAACATAAACCATGTTGCCTTCCTGCGCCAGCCTGTTGCCCTCCATCAGATGGCTGTTGCTGGCCTGATTATTGCCGCCGTGAATATAAACCAGTACAGGCAGATTCTTTTCCTGCGTATCCGGGCGCACAATATCAAGCGTCAGCATGCCCTCCTGCCCGAGCACCTTTTTGCCGTTGTATTGGATATTCGCCGGTGCAGCCTTGGTGCAGTCCAAAATTCCCTTATGCTTTTTAGCCTGCTGCGCCTCACGCCAACGGTCAGCACCCGTCGGCTGCTGCGCATACGGAACACCCAGCCATTGTACTACCTGATGCTTGTCATCATAAGCACCGGCAACAACACCCTGCTGGGTTTTTACTTCATTATTAAAATTGGCAGCCTCAGCCGCAGTTGTAAAAACGCTTGCCGCCAGCAGCGAAGCAAGCACGTATTGTATCTTTTTCATCTGTATCATCTGCTCCCTCATAGAAATTTATTAAACACTTACTTTCTATTATAAAGAAGTAGCGCCAGCTTGACAAGCTACGGCACGAAAAAAGAGGCTGCCTTCTCAGCAGCCTCAAATAACTATTGTGATTGACTTTTTCAAATTACCTTAGCAGCATAAAGAGCGCACAGGGTTTTGGCATCATACAGCTCGCCGTCGGCAACCATCCGACACAGCTCTGCGGGAGTAAAGGCCTGCACGCCGATGAATTCGTCCTCATCAGTATGCTGAGCAAATTTTTGCAATCCCCAGGCCTTATATAAATGGATAATTTCATCGGAAAATCCCGGCGTAGTCGCAATGCTGATCAGCTTCTCCCAATGCTCTGCGTCATAGCCTGTTTCCTCGCTCAGCTCACGCTTCGCGCATTCCAATGTGTCCTCCTCCGGACCATGGTCAAGCTTGCCTGCCGGAATCTCCCACAGCAATGTAGCAAGCGGATAACGGCACTGTTTCACCAACACCACGCGTCCGTCAGCCAGCACCGGTACAATCGCCACTGCGCCCGGATGACGGATATATTCACGCGTTGTGTCATTACCGTTCGGCAACGTTACGTGGTCGCGCTGCACCTTCAGCAGGCGGCCGCTAAAGACCTCCTCATTGCTTCCCGGTACATATATTTCATCTAAAGCCGCCTCATGAAATTTTTTCAGCATTATCTTACCTCATTTCTCCTGCAGTTGCTTCAAGCTGCTTTTTATCTGCTCCGCACCCTGCAGCAGCTCGGTAGCACTTTCAAAGGCTGCCCTGCTGGCAGTTGCGCCTGCTGTCATACGCACCAGCTCCTGCAGACGTCCGTTATAATCAAGCGTTGTCAGCTGCGTTACCGTGCGTCCGTCGGCACTTTGCTTCTCAATATGAATATGATTATCCGCAAAGGCAGCAATCTGCGGCAAATGCGTAATACACAGCACCTGACCGACACTGGAAATAGCAGCAATTTTTTCCGCCATCTTCTGCGCCGTAACGCCACCGACACCGGTATCAATCTCGTCAAATACCATCGTTGCAACATCGCCGCTGTTCATCAGCACAGTCTTAACCGCCAAAGCAATACGGCTCAGCTCGCCGCCGCTCGCTACCTTTTCCAAATCATTCAGCGGTTCGCCCATATTAGCACTGAAAATAAATTTCAGCTCATCACGGCCAAGCGGCATAAATTTATCCAGCTGACCGCACTTTATCTGCAGCACACCGTTAGGCATTGCCAAATCGCGGATATGCTGCGTAATACGCTGCGCCAACGCCTTGGCACTGGCTTCACGCAACTGCGTCAGCACTGCGGCAGCACGTCCCAAACGCACAACAGCCTCCGCTACTGCCTTTTGTGCCTGCTCTAAGAGCTTTGCAATCTGCTGCAGCTGTTCTAGCTTTTCCTGCGTCTGCTGCAGATATTCCAACGCCGACTGTGTACTGCCGCCGTACTTCTTCTGCAGGCGGTAAATAATATCAAGACGCTGCTGTACCTGCGCTGCACGCTCACTGTTAAACTCACTGCCTGCCATATATTCGCTCAGCTCCGTGCGGCAATCGTCCAAGCTGATCCAAGCACTGTCAGCACACTCTGCCAACGGCGCCAGACGGCTGTCGTAGCGTGCCGCATACTGCAGCTGGTCGCGCACTCGCGCCAGACGCGAAAGAATTGCGTCCTCCTCATCAAGCTGCTGATATGAGCTGTCCACAGCCTTCATAATGCGCTCACTGTTCTGCAGCAGGCGTGCCTCCGCTTCCAGACCATCTTCCTCGCCCGGCTTCAAGGCAGCGTCCGAAATCTCCTTGATTTCCCAAGCGTAACGATCCAGCAGCAAATCCTGCTGCTCATTTTCCTGCTCCAGTTTGCTCAAATGCTTGACCGCAGCGGTATATTCGCTGTAAAGCTGCTTATACTCCTGCAGTGCCTGCGCCAGCTTCGGACCGCCAAAAGCGTCTGTCAGCTGCAGCGGCGCATCCGGCTTCAGCAAGGCCTGGTTTTCATGTTGACCGTGAATATCAACCAAACGCGCACCGATAGCCTTCAGGACAGCCAAAGGCACCTGCACACCGTTGATAAAGGCACGGCTCTTGCCCGCAGCACTAATCTGACGCTTAAGAAATAAATCCTCCTCCGGCTCCAGACCGTGCTCCGTCAGCAGTGCTTTAATCTCCTGCTGACCGCTCACGTCAAAAACAGCCTGCACCCACAGTCCGTCAGTACCGCTGCGCACATAATCGGCAGAAGAGCGCCCGCCAAGCACCATGCCAAAGGCATCTATCAGAATAGATTTACCGGCACCGGTTTCGCCTGTAAAAACATTGAAGCCGGGGGTAAAATCAGCATGCGCGTCCTCTAACAGTGCAAAATTGTGAACATGCAATGATTGCAGCATAATCCCTTGCCTCGCTTATCTGTAATCCTTGAAGCGTTCCAGCAGAGTGATTACAGCTTCTTTATTTGGCAGAGCAATGAAAACGGTGTCATCACCGGCAATAGAACCAAGAATCTCCGGCCATTTCATGTAGTCTACGGCAAAGGCAACAGCCTGCGCTGTGCCCGGCAGCGTGCGGATTACCACCATGCTGTCGGAAGCACGTACACTTACGATAGAATCGTTGAAGGTACGCTCCAGACGCTCCATGGTCAGCATCGAGCTGTGCTCCTTCGGATAAGCATAGTGATAATGTCCGTTGGCATCCGGCACCTTGACCAGCATCAGTTCCTTGATATCACGCGAAACCGTAGCCTGCGTAACATCAATGCCCTGATGACGTAAAGCGGAAGCCAAATCCTCCTGCGTTTCAATTTTATTGTTGTCAATAATCTCTTTTATTTTAGCATGTCTGGTCATTTTCATAGTCAATCACCTCTAATAGCAAAATATTTCTATGTCGTACTTTCCTATAATCATGATACTTCTATAAAGGTTATGATGTATAGTAATGCCTCACGTATTTATTTATGGATGACGTATACGGTGCCTTATCATGCGCCGCCGCACCCTGTACGTCTATCCTTCTTTTACGTCACGGCACACGAGAAGGTACCGGAGACGAAGAAGGGCGACGACGGCGTACTACTGCTACGTCTAGGAGCCCTGATGACGTATACGGTGCCTTATCGTGCGCCGCCTATAAATTGCGCATTAATTTTTGTTGCCATGTCTGATAATAATCGCGTCGCGTAAGTCTTACAAACTTCATCTCATAAGGCGATTTGGCGATATGCACACTGGTATCGTTAGGCACCTCGATAACATTTTCGCCGTCAGCCGAAAGCAGCATTTCCTCACTTCCGGGAATCGGCCTGAGCTCTATTGTTTCCGACATAGGAATAACAAGCGCTCTGTTCGTCAGCGAATGTGCGCAGACAGGAGTAATGACGCTGACATCAAGCTCCGGCATAACAAGCGGTCCGCCTGCTGAGAGAGAATATGCCGTAGAACCGGTTGCCGTTGCTATAATCAAGCCATCTGCCGCATATTTACCGGATAAACGTCCGTTAATAAAGAGCATCATATGCGCCAGCTTGCTGAACATGCCCTTAGCCAAAACTAAATCGTTGAGCGCATGCGCCGTAGCAAGCAGCTTATCGCCGCAGATAACTCTGGCCTGCAGCAGACTACGGCTTTCCAGCGTATAGTTGCCCTGTGCCAGACGGCTGATAGCCTTATACATACCCTGCAAATCAATCTCTGCCAAAAATCCCAGCTTGCCGAAGTTGATACCGAAGGCAGGCACATCGAGCGGTGCAAGGTGGCGCGCCATCTGCAGCAGTGTACCGTCACCGCCGAGGCTGACACCATAGTCCAGCGTTTTCAGCGTCTGCGGTTCACTTTTATTGTAGCTGCTTACGCCATACTGCTGCGCCACATCCACAGGCAACACCGGTTCAAGTCCCCAGTCCTTGCAGAGCTGAATAAATTCCGGCAGAGCAATGCAGACGTTTTCTTTACCAAGGTTGGGGAAAATCCCTAAACGTTTCTTTTGCATCTCATGCCTCTGTCTTTTCTGCTTTCTTATCTAAGTCGCCATGACTGCGGCCTACAAGCTGTGCTACCTGCTCGCTGCTTACGGCATCGTCGTCACCTAGCGTCAGGTGCAGCAGATATTCAATATTGCCCTCTGGTCCCTTGATAGGAGAAAAATCTAATCCGGCAATGCCGAAGCCTTCACCCTTGGCGAAGCTGATGACGTTATTGATAACCTGCTCGTGCACGGCAGCATCACGCACAACGCCCTTCTTGCCGACATTTTCCTTGCCTGCTTCAAACTGCGGCTTGATTAAAGCCACTACAAAGCCTTCGGGCTTGAGGATTTTGTGTACCGCCGGCAAAATTTTATCCAGCGAAATAAAGGCTACGTCGATAGTTGCAGCATCCACCTGCTCGGGCAGGCTGTCTGCTTCCAGATAACGCACGTTGGTGCGCTCCATGTTCACTACACGCTCATCGTTGCGCAGCTTCCACGCCAACTGACCGTAGCCTACGTCAATCGCATACACCTTCGCCGCACCGTTCTGCAGCGCGCAGTCGGTGAAACCGCCGGTAGAAGCACCGATATCGGCAACAACCTTGCCTTCTACGCTGATGGGGAAAATCTGCAAAGCCTTCTCCAGCTTCAGACCGCCGCGGCTTACATAGGGTAGCTTGTTACCCAGCAGACGGATAGTAACCTCCGGTGCCACCGGTGTACCCGGTTTATCTATTTTCTGTTCATTGACCAATACCTGTCCTGCCATAACCGCAGCCTGCGCCTTGGCACGGCTTTCAAACATGCCACGGTTGACTAACAGAACATCAAGTCTTTCTTTTTTCACTCTTCTTCACCCTTTACAAATGCTGCAGCCTTGGCAGCAATGGTTGGCGTATCCAGTCCCAAATCACGGAACAGCAGCTTTTTGTCGCCATGCATTACAAATTCGTCAGGAATGCCGAAGCAACGTACTTCACACTGCTCCAACAGTTTATTTTCATTAAGCTCTTCAAGAATTGCGCTGCCGACACCGCCTGCCAGTACGCCTTCTTCCAGAGTAATAATCTTGCCGTAGCTTTGCGCATGCTCACGCAAGAGTTCAACATCCAGCGGTTTGGCAAAACGCATATTCACAACGCCGGCACTGATTCCCTGCGCTTCCAGCAGCTCCGCTGCATCAAGAGCAGTCTGCGCCATGCTGCCAATCGCCCAGAAGCAGACATCCTTGCCGGTACGCAGTACCTCTGCCTTACCAATCGGCAAATCCTGCCACTGCGTATCCAGCGCAACGCCCACACCGCTGCCGCGCGGATAGCGCACGGAAACAGGTCCGTCAAAATCCAGCGCAGTCTTAAGCATATGCTGCAGCTCATTCTCATCCTTCGGCGCCATAATGGTCATGTTTGGAATGCTGCGCAGATAAGCGTAGTCAAAAACGCCATGATGCGTATAGCCGTCATCACCGACAAGACCGGCACGGTCCAGACACAGCGTTACGTGCAGCTTCTGCATGCAGATATCGTGCATAATGGAGTCATAAGCACGCTGCATAAAGGTAGAATAAATTGCCGCCACAGGCTTCATTCCGGCAGCAGCCATGCCTGCAGCCGCAGTAACCGCATGCTGCTCGGCAATACCAACATCAAAGAAATGATCCTTATGTGACTCGGCAAAAATATTCAAGCCGGTGCCGTCAGGCATCGCAGCAGTAATACCCACGATTTTATCGTCGGTATCAGCCAGCTTGCTCAAGGTTTTACCAAAAACCTCGGTATAGCTTACGGGTGCATTCGGATTAGTAATCTTTTTGCCGGTAGCAATATCAAAGGGGCCTGTACCGTGGAACTTATTGGGGCTTTCTTCGGCAGGCTTGTAGCCCTTACCCTTTTTCGTCAGCACGTGTACCATAACCGGTCCGTCAATCTTTTTGGCAGCCTGCAGTACATCCAACAAGCCATCCAGATCGTGTCCGTCAACCGGTCCCAAATAAGTAAAGCCAAGCTCTTCAAAAATAGAAGTCGGCACCATCAGGTACTTTACGCTGCCCTTCAGACGGCGGATAGCCTTCAGCACATCACTGCCGAATTCCATATTTTTGAGCCAGCCCTCAATATCATTTTTAATTTTGTTATAGGTTTCGCCTGTACGCAGCTGGTACAGATATTCACTCATCGCGCCCACGTTTTTGGAAATAGACATTTCGTTATCGTTGAGCACAACAATCATATTTTTATGCAGCATACCGGCGTTATTCAGCGCTTCGAAAGCCATGCCGCCAGTCATGGAGCCGTCGCCGATAACAGCTACAACATTATAATCCTCTCCCTGCAAGTCGCGGGCGCAGGCCATGCCAAGCGCTGCAGAAATAGACGTACTGGAATGACCGGTACCGAAAGCATCATGCTCGCTTTCGCTGCGCTTAGGGAAGCCGGAAAGACCGCCGTATTGGCGCAGCGTAGGAAATTGCTCCCTGCGTCCGGTAATAATTTTATGGATATAGGCCTGATGACCTACATCGAAAATAATCTTATCTTCCGGTGTATTAAACACCTTATGCAAGGCTAAAGTCAGCTCTACTACGCCCAGATTCGGTGCCAGATGGCCGCCGGTGTGCGAAATAACGCTGATTAAAAGCTGTCTGATTTCCTTAGCCAACTGCTCCAGCTGCGGCACGGAAAGCTTTTTGACATCAGCCGGTGAATTAATTTTATCTAAAAATTTATTCTCTGCCATAATTACTTCTTTCTGTCAGTCATCAGGCGAGTAATTTCACGTAACGGCTCTGCATTCTCGCCAAACATTTCCAGACATTCCAAAGCCTCTGCCACAGTCTTTTCTGCCAGCTCGTGTGCTGCCTGCAGGCCGTACAATGTTACATAAGTAGATTTGTGGTTCTTGGCATCGCTACCTACCGGCTTGCCAAGCTCCTCCTCAGTACCTTCGACATCAAGGATATCGTCGGTAATCTGGAAGGCAAGTCCCAGCAAATCAGCAAATTTGGTAAGAGCCAAAAGCTGCTGGTCATTAGCGCCGGCCAGATGCGCACCGCCGCGGATGGCAGCAATAAAAAGCGCACCGGTCTTGCCCGCATGCAGTTTGCGCAGCTCCTCCGGCGTAATCTTTTTGCCTTCAAATTCCAAATCAAGGCCCTGGCCGCCAACCATGCCGAAGTTACCGGCACACATAGCCATTTCGCGTACAGTTTCAATCAGAACCTTAGGATCAACATTCTTCTGCTCCAGCATTACCTCAAATGCCAAGGTGAGCAGGCCGTCACCGGCCAATACCGCCATAGCCTCACCAAAAACCTTATGGTTGGTCAGACGGCCGCGGCGATAATCATCGTCATCCATGCACGGCAGGTCATCGTGAATCAGAGAATAGGTGTGAATCATTTCCAGACCGCAAGCCACAGGCAAATAATTGTAGCCCTTGCTGCCCACAGCCTCTGCCGCAGCCATCAGCAGAATCGGACGAATGCGTTTACCGCCTGCCATCAGGCTGTATTCCATAGCTTCATCTACCTTGGAAATACCCTTTTTGGCAATTCTGTTCTTCAAATAGTTTTCTACCAGTTTTTGCTGGTTAGCATAATAAGCTTTAAAATCCATTATTTTACCTCCAAATCCTGGAATGCTTCTAATTTATAGCCAACATCGTTACTGTCGGTAACAACGATTTTTTCAACCTCCTGCTTCACTGTTTCCAGTCTGCTGCTGCAGACACGGCTCAGCTCCACACCGTATTTAAACACCTCCAGAGCCTTGTCCAAAGGCAGCTCGCCGCTTTCCAGAAGCTGTACCTGTGCTTCCAGCTCGCTTAAGGCATCTTCAAACTTAATGTTCTTTGCAATCTTTTGCGTTGCCATCCTTTACCGCCTTTCTACCTGCTGCACAACCGAGGTTATCACACCGTCTGCGACTGTTGTCAGCAGCTCGTCGCCCCATCTGAGGTCATCAACACTGCTTACCAGCGTATAATCGGATTTTTGGCTCACAGAATAGCCTCGTCCCAAAACAGCCAGCGGACTGAGGCTGTCCAGCCTTGCCGCCGCCAGCGCCAGCTTATGCTCATCCTGCTGCAGATGCAGCTCCAAGGCCTCACGCAGTCTGCGCGAAGCAGTATCCAGACGCTGCGACTGATCGGCAAAAAGCCTTTCCGGGTCACGCAACGCCCACGAATTAACTAAATTATCCAATCTGCGCTGCTGCTGCGTCAGCAATGCTGACAGCAGGCTGCGCGCACGCTGCTCCAGATAGGCAACGTGTTGCTTGTAGCCTCCAACATCAGCCACCACCAGCTCCGCGGCCTGCGACGGTGTCGCAGCCCTCACGTCGGCAGCAAAATCGCACAGCGTAAAATCTGTTTCATGACCTACGGCGCTGACTACCGGAATTTTGGAGGCAGCCACCGCTCTTACGGTAATTTCTTCGTTAAAGGCCCACAAATCCTCGATAGAACCGCCGCCACGTCCTACTATCAGAACATCGGCCAGTTTTTTACGGTTAAAGAATTCAATCGCTGCAGCAATTTCCGCCGCAGCGCCCTCACCCTGCACCTTGACAGGATAAAGCAAAAGCTTTATGCCCTGATTTCTCCTTCGTGACACTGTTATGATGTCACGCACGGCGGCACCTGCAGGAGAGGTAATAATTCCCACGGTACGCGGATGCAGCGGCAGCTGCTGTTTACGCTCAGGCGCAAACAGGCCTGCACGCTCCAGCTTCTGCTTCAGCTTTTCGTAAGCCTGCATCAAATCGCCCACGCCCTGCTGCAGCAGTAAATCGGTATACAGCTGATAAACGCCGTCGCGTTCATAGACTGCCAAGCGCCCTACAGCAACAACTGTATCGCCATTTTGCGGCTGAAAGCGCAGATTGACAGCCTTACTGCGGAACATTACGCATTTGAGCACCGCACCTGCATCCTTCAAAGTAAAATAGCAATGACCTGAAGGATAGCGCTTAAAATTGGAGATTTCACCGACAACCTGCAGATTACGCAGCTCCGGCTCCTGCTCTAGTATATGTTTTATGAAATTATTTATTTCGCTTACCGAATAAACAGCTTCAGTCATTTTTCTTATGTAATCTCCAGGCAACAGCGGCACAGCCACTGGCATTATCACAGCTGAAGCGACCTTCCGGCACCCACAGGCGCACACGGCGCTTCGCCAGCTTTTCTTCAACATGCTTGCGAATGTACTTGTTGGAGCCTACGCCGCCAACCAAAATCACATCACGCACACCATATGCCGCTGCACCATTACGCAGCAGACGGGCAAAGGTTTCCGCCAGTGTATACTCCACGCCCAAGGCCAGAGAAGCAGCATCTGCCCCTGCCTCCAGCTTGCGCATAGCGGCAGTTGCAGGTCCCGATAAGCTCACATCCAGCTTACGCACAGACACCGGCAGCTCTAGCGGTTCCTCCGCCTGTTCTGCAAGCTGCTCCAGTGCCGGACCTGTCGGAAACTGCAGTCCCAGTGCCACACCGATGCGGTCAACAAACTGACCGGCATGCAAATCCAGACTGCCGCCAACCTGCGTCAGGTTATAACGGCTGTCATCACGGCGTTCGCACAGCAGCAAATCGGTAGTGCCGCCGCTGGCATGCAGCAGCAAAAAACGCTCCGCCTGCGGACCGCATGCCGACCAAAGACCGGCCTCCAAGTGATTTTCCTGGTGGCTGATGACCTCCAGCGGCACCTTATAGGCAGCTGCCAGGCTACGGGCAACGCTCATACCGGCAAGAAACGCCGGCATATAGGAGTCCGCAAGCGGACGCGGATAACCGCTGACACCAATTGCCGCCAAGGTGAAATCCTTATCGGCAAAGACCTCCTCTACCAAGCGCGGCAGATTACGTGTATGCTGAAAAACCATCTCGGACTGCTGCAAACCGCAGCGTCCCGGCTTAACGCTTAAAATCTGTCTGGCCTCGGCAAGCAGGCTGCCATCCTCCGCCAAAAGAGCGGCAGAGGTAGTATAACAGCTGGTATCAATGCCTAAATAAACCTTTTGGCTCATTTTCTTGCCAGCTTACCTAAAACACCGTTAATAAAGCGCGGAGATTCTTCGGTTCCATAAGCCTTGGCAATCTCCACTGCCTCATTGATAGCAACACCTGCAGCCAGGGCAGGCTTTTCATGGCGCATTTCAAAAACTGCTACGCGCAGGATATTTCTGTCGGTAGCAGGCATACGCTCTACTGTCCAGTCGGTTGCACAGCTGTTCAAAGTCGCATCAATAGCTTCTTTGTTTTCTACAACACCGTTAACAAGCACCATAGAATACTTCTTAACATAGTTTCTGGCACTTGCTGCCCCCAGCTCCTTATGCTGGTCCAAAGCCTTGTCTACCGCAGCCTCCGGATGCAGCTCCTCGTGCTCATCTAAAGCTGCGTCAACAGCCTGTTCTACCTCATTACCGGTAAAGTCTATTTGGAATAACGCCTGTAAGGCAACCTCTCTTGCAAGTCTACGAATCATTTGCACACTCTCCTTGTATAAAAAATTTTAATAAATATCTTGTATGATGATGGATTCAGATTAGGCAGATGGTGCCTTATCTTTCGCCGCCACCGCCGTTATCTGTGATAACCCGGAGGGAGTAATCTATCCAACCACTCCAGCAAATCCTCTTTCTTATCCAGCTTGTTGCCGATAAAAAAGCCCAAGCCGATGCAGATCATCAGAAACAGTGCCTGGAAAAATCCCAGCCACAGCACAACCACGCCGATAAACAGGCCAAACACCGAGCAAAGCAGACGGCCGCGATAATTATTCCAGATATCATTAAGAATATCGTTAAACATAGCTTCTGCCTCCTATTCTTCCTTTGCTTTAATCTGTTTGAAGAACAGCTCTATTTCCTTAACCTCAATGCCGGTAACCTTTTTGATGGTTTCACGGACGTTGCTCTTAATCTCACCGGAGGTTTCCGGAATATTTATGCCGGGTTCAATAGAAGCATTAATGCGTACATCAATGCATTGATCCTCCAACTTCACAATAACCTTTACATGATGGATGCCGTATATTTCCTGCGACAGAACAGCAATATAATCCTCCAATGCGCCCTTGCCTACAAGCACCTTGCCCTTATCGCTGTCACTCAGCTTCAGCGAGCTTACGCCCGTCAGTCCCAGGCCGGTAATCAGCAGGCGTACGCTCACCAGCAGCATAATCACGCCGCCGACAGCATAAACCCAGTTGCCCGGGATATGGCTGATAAACGCTACCATACCGGTATCAGAGAAAACGCCAAGACTGCACAGCAGCGTCAGCACTGAAGCTACCGTCATTAATATCGTATACAGCGTCAGGATAATTCTATCCGCAATACCCATAACAGTTAATCCTCCTCTAAAAACTTCCTATGCTTTTCATCCATGTCTTCCTCCGGCGGCAGCTCAAAATCATGGTTATCATGGAGATTAACCAGCTGCTGCTCAAAGGAATTGGCCTCCGTTGCTTCCGCACGCTTAGCCTGCGCCTGCAAAATTTCCGCCATATCTACATCAGATGAGCTTTCCTTTTCCAGCTCGCTTTCACGCCTCTTGGCTACACCTTCAACATTGACATCGACAAATTGCACCTCGTAACCGGTCATCGCCTCAATAGCATCTTTAACCTTTTCCTGTACCTCCAAAGCAATCTCCGGAATGCAGCAGCCGTATTCAATAACAATATACACACTGGCATTTACCGTCTTGCCTTCAAAATGCAAATGTACGCCCTTAGAAGCGTTCTCCTTGCCCAAGAAGCGGTTAATGCCATCTGTCAGACCACCGCTCATGCCGACAACTCCCGGCACCTCCTGCGCCGCCAGGCTAGCAACGATACAGATAACCTCGTCGGCAATACGTATATCACCATATTCTTCCTTGTCCTGTGTTTCCGCTGCTTCGGCAGCAGCTTCAGCGGCTTCTGCAGCCTTGGCCCTGATAGTGTCCTTTATATTTTTTTCTTCCATATCCGGCACCTCCTGCTCGCTTACGTGCCGGCAGAAGCGCGACAGCGTAATGAAGACAGTTATACATTATTATCTTCTTATTATAACACATTTTATACAATCCGTATGCATAAAATGTATAAAAAATAAGTGCTTAACCTACATATGATTGATTCCGCTTTTCGCTTACAGTACATGAGCAATACAAGGGAACGCAGTACCTCACATATCATATGCAACGCAAAAAGACCACTCCGCAGAGTGGTCTTTAAGAACAATTTCAAATTAAGCTTACAGCGCTGCTTTAACCTTTGCAACCAGGTTTTCAACAGTAAAGCCGTATTTTTCCATCATTACATCGCCGGGTGCAGAAGCGCCGAAGGTGGTAATGCCCAGAACATTCTTTTCAGTGCCAGTGTAACGGCTCCAACCGTAAGGAACGCCTGCTTCAACAGCAAACTTGGTTACGCCTGCAGGCAGAACACTTTCCTTGTACTCATCGCTTTGAGCATCAAAAGCATCCCAGCAAGGCATAGATACAACGCTAACGTCAATGCCCTCTTCTGCCAGCTTAGCTTGTGCAGCCAGTGCCAGATGTACTTCACTGCCGGTACCGATCAGAACAGCCTTAGCCTCGTTCTTAGCCGGGCTCAGTACATAAGCGCCCTTATGAGCGTTTTCATGGATGGTTGCTGCATAGTCATGCAGTACAGTCAGCTTTTGACGGCTCAGCAGCAGGCAGGTCGGTTTATGCTTGTTCAGGCAAGCCTGTTGCCATGCGGTAGCGGTTTCCAGAGCGTCAGCCGGACGGATAACGCTTACGTTCGGAATCAGGCGCAGAGCCATAGTGGTTTCAATCGGCTGATGAGTAGGACCGTCTTCGCCCAGTGCAATGCTGTCATGAGTCAGTACGAATACGGACTGAATGCCCATGAGTGCTGCCATACGGATGGTCGGACGCAGGAAGTCAGCGAATACCAGGAAAGTGCCGCCGAAGGGAATGAAACCGCCATGAAGGGAAATGCCGTTCAGAACGGTACCCATAGCGTGTTCACGAACGCCAAAGTGAATGTTACGGCCGGTTCTGTCCAGCTTGGAGAAGTAACCGCCGGTTTTCATGATAGTTTTGTTGGACGGGCCAAGGTCAGCACTGCCGCCAACCATCTCAGGCAGCTGTGCAGCCAGAACTTGGATAATATCGCCGCTTGCTTCGCGGGTAGCGTTCTTAACGGTATCCTTGAAGATTGCTTCCAGAGCAGTCAGGTTAACCATGGAGTTGCCGGCAATGCGGTCTTCCAGTTCTTTAGCCAGCTCAGGATATACCATCTTATAGTCATCCATCAAAGCATTCCAGGCAGCTTCATTTGCAGCGCAACCATCCAGCTTAGCAGCAAAATGTTCTTTAACCTCAGCAGGTACATAGAACATTTCCTGCGGCCAGCCGGCTTTTTCTTTGGTAGCTGCCAATGCTTCACCACCCAGCGGCTCGCCATGGCAGGACGGGCTGTCCTGTTTCGGACTGCCGAAGCCGATGTGAGTGCGTACAATAATCAGAGAAGGATGCATAGTATCAGCCTTAGCTTCTTCGATAGCTGCCTGCATAGCGTCAACATCCTCGCTGCTTGCTACGCGCAGAACCTGCCAGCCATAAGCCTTGAAGCGAGCTTCAACATCCTCAGTGAAGGCAATATCGGTGCTGCCTTCGATAGTAATTTTGTTGTCATCATATAAGTAAATCAGTTTGCCCAAGCCAAGGGTACCTGCCAGAGAAGCAGCCTCGCAGGAAACGCCCTCCATCAGGTCACCGTCAGAGGTCAGACCAAAGGTGTAGTGGTCAACAACCGGGAAATCAGGTTTGTTGTACTTTGCGCCCAGCATAGCTTCAGCAATAGCAAAGCCAACGCCCATAGCAAAGCCGTGGCCCAGAGGACCGGTAGAAACGTCAACGCCAGGAGTCAGGCCGAATTCCGGATGGCCCGGAGTCTTGCTGCCCCATTGACGGAAGTTTTTCAGCTCATCCAGGGACAGGTCATAGCCTGCCAGGTGCAGCATTGCATACAGCAAAGCGCTGCCATGACCCGGAGAAAGGATGAAACGGTCGCGGTTGAACCATTGCGGATCAGCCGGATTATAATTCATAAAGCGGTCCCAGATGGTGTACATCAAAGGAGCGGTACCCAGAGGGAAGCCAGGATGGCCGGATTTAGCCTTTTCTACCTGGTCTGCTGCCAAAAAGCGAAGAGTGTTTACACATGCCTGATCAATTTTCTGCATCGAGAAAACCTCCATTTTTCCAAAATTATCTAAACTAATTATATCATATTTCCCTATATTGTCTACACTTTTTCGTTAAAATTGTAAACTATTTACACTTTCAACTGAATTCCTAAGCGAAGGTAATGATATGATATTATTATTTTCCCGTGCTGCCGAAGCCGCCTGCACGTACAACCTTCTCCACCTTATCGTCATCGTCAACGGTCAGATAATTGTAGAAAATGCCCTGTGCAATGCGTTCACCCTGCGGAATCGTAACAGCCTCGGTACCCATATTCATCAAAGCCACCATAATGTGACCTTCGTTATCAGCATTATTATAATAATCGGCATCAATAATACCGACATTATTCACCAGCATCAGATGCTTCTTTACCGCCATGCTGCTGCGGATATGCAGGCCCAAGAACTCGCCTGTCTGCATATAAGCCTTCACACCTGTAGGCACCAGCACCAGCTTACCCGGCTCCAGTACAACCTCTTCGGCAGCGCTGATGTCATAACCGGCGCTGAACTGTGTCTTGCGCTCCGGCATCGGGAACTCAACATCCATATACCTGGCAACCTTTTCAAAACCACGTGTTTTCATTAGTAAACCTCCTATTCTGTAACAAACCACTTGTCAAAGAGCAATCTAGTACTTCAAGTTTTAACGAGCAAGCGGAAGTGTTGTGAAGATTAAGCAGCAACACATGCAACCCTCAGTCAAAATCACATAAGTGATTTTGACAGCTCCCTTTCAGGGAGCATATATTAAGGCAGACGTTTAATCTATCATGAGCAATTAACATATCGCAGAGAAACATAAAAATTTTAGGTAATGAGCGTCCGGATTCATAGAAACAAGGCAACTCAAGCCTAACGGTTACTCTCGAACAAAATCGGCGCCGCACGTTTCGTCCTGAATCCACGCGAAATTACCGTCCGAGAAGCGCTTCATATAAAATCGTATAAGAGATATAGCTCTTTAAGCGCTTCGCGGGAAAATTTTTCGTTGACGCGCGATATTTAATTGCAACACATGCACATACACCGCTAATATTCCACACATTCCAATTTACAAAAAAGAGCTGTCACAAAAGCGACAGCTCTTTTAAATTCACAAATTATTTTTGCACGCTCTTCATCAGAACAGCCTTGCGGGACAGGTTAATGCGGCCCTTGTTGTCGATTTCGGTAACCTTAACAACAATTTCATCGCCAACACTTACAACATCCTCAACCTTATCTACATGCTCGGTAGACAGCTGGGAAATATGCACCAGACCTTCCTTGCCCGGCAGAATCTCAACGAAAGCACCAAAGTTCATCAGACGGGTAACCTTACCGGTATAAACCTTGCCAACCTCAGCTTCGGCAGTAATGCCCTCGATCATCTCGATAGCTTTATTAGCAGCCTCGGTGTTAACAGCAGCGATAAATACGCGACCGGTATCATCGATATCAATCTTAGCGCCGGTTTCGTCAACGATCTTCTTAATCATCTTGCCGCCAGGTCCGATAACCTTAGCAATCTTATCAGGATCTACATGGATAGTAGTAATCTTCGGAGCATACTTGGACAGCTCTTTGCGCGGTTCGCTGATGCATTCCATCATTTTGCCCATGATGAACTCACGGCCACGTTTAGCCTGTGCCAAAGCCTGAGTGAAGATATCCTTGTTGATACCGTCAATCTTAATATCCATCTGGATAGCAGTAATACCCTTTTCGGTACCTGCAACCTTGAAGTCCATATCGCCCAGAGCATCCTCCAGACCTTGGATATCAGTCAGAATAGTGAAGTATTCGCCATCCTTAACAAGACCCATAGCAACGCCGGCAACAGGAGCCTTAATAGGAACGCCTGCATCCATCAGGGACAGAGTGCTTGCGCAAACAGAGCCCATGGAGGAGGAACCGTTGGATTCCAGAACCTCGGATACCAGACGGATTGCATACGGGAACTCCTCTTCGGAAGGAATAACCGGACGCAAAGCACGCTCAGCCAGAGCACCATGACCGATTTCACGACGGCCGGGGCTACGCAACGGTTTGGTTTCGCCTACGCTGTACGGCGGGAAGTTGTAGTGATGGATATAACGCTTGGTTTCCTCAGCGCCAAGACCATCAAGAATCTGTGCTTCACGCAGCGGAGCCAGAGCCAGAACGTTCAAAATCTGAGTCTGACCACGGGTGAACAGAGAGCTGCCATGCGGACGAGCCAGCAGGCCAACCTCGCAGCTTACCGGACGTACTTCGTCTAATTGACGGCCGTCAGGACGAATCTTATCTACAGAGATAGTGCGGCGAACGATTTTCTTAACCAGCTTTTGGGTGATGTAAGCAACGTCTTTAGCATTATCAGGATATTTCTCCAGGAATACTTCAGCGATTTCAGCTTTAACCTTAGCAACGTTTTCTTCGCGCTCCAGCTTGTTAGCATCCATCAGAGCATCTTTGAGTTTTTGAGCACCGTATTCTTCGATTTCCGCAGCCATTTCTTCAGGCGGAGCGTAGAACGGAACTTCCATTTTCTCTTTGCCGATTTCAGCAACGATTTTCTCCTGGAACTCAACGAGTTGTTTGATTACGCCATGACCGAACCAGATAGCATCCAGCATGGTTTCTTCGGAAACTTCGTTAGCACCTGCTTCTACCATCAGGATAGCGTCTTTGGTGCCGGCAACAGCCAGGTTCAGTTGGCTGATTTTAGCCTGTTCAACAGTCGGGTTGATGATGAATTCACCATCAATCAGGCCTACGCGCACACCAGCGATAGGACCTTCGAACGGAATATCGGAAATAGACAAAGCGCAGGATGCACCGATCATAGCGGGCATATCCGGAGCATTGTCGGGATCAACGGAAACAGCGGTAGCAACAATTTGTACATCGTTGTGGTAGCCTTCCGGGAACATCGGGCGAATCGGACGGTCAATCAGACGGCTGGTCAGGATAGCCTGCTCAGACGGACGGCCTTCGCGTTTAATAAAGCCACCGGGGATTTTACCTACGGCGTACATTTTTTCTTCAAAATCAACAGTCAAAGGGAAGAAGTCTACACCCTCACGCGGGGTCTTGGTGCCGGTAACGGCAACTACTACGGCGGTATCGCCATAACGAACTAATACAGCGCCATTAGCTTGTTTTGCAATCTTGCCGGCTTCAATAGTAAGAGTTCTGCCGCCAAGATCCATGCTGTAACTATGCATATCTTATGCCTCCTATTCTTTTCACACATTGTGTACCTGCATATTATTCGCCGTCAATCAGAAAAATCCTCTATATTTTTACGGCTTTTTAAAATTTTTTTGAAAAAATTTCTACAACAGACCAAAACAGCCGGCAGCTCTGCCCAAGGCAACACTGCCGGCCGTCAGAAATACATTTTTACGCCATTAAAAGCCCATAAAAAGACGCATAATAAACAAAACTATTGCGCCGACAGCGGCAAAGACAATAAACGTCGGCAGCAAAAAGAAGATAACTGCCACAATGCCGCACAAAATCAGAAAAGTAATCAGAATGCCGCTGCCGCAGCCAAAGGTATGTACCTTGATATTCGGCGGCACCTGCTGCTGTCTTTCATTATAAGCATCAGCACCGCTGTCATATACAGCGCCTTCTCTGGCACTTTTGTTTTCCTCTGTGCCTGCGCTCTCGTCTATCGTCACGCCCTCAAAGGTATCGCGCTCCTCCGGACTGAGCACCTGCGCATCAATCTTGAACTGATAATGGCAGTACGGACATTCCACTGTGCCGGGAGCAACCTCGTGGCCGCAAAAATCACACTTCATATTCTGGTGCCTCCTCTCACTGCAGCAACATCAGCAGCAAACCCTCTTCGTTAACATAACGCGGGTCGTGTGCCTCCAGCTGCAAGGTTTCATTTAGCATATCTATCATCTGCTTCAGCTTTGCATGGTCGGTAGCACGGCACATAGCAAAAACCTGCTTTTCCGTAAAGGTATAAACATCATTCAGCTTAACAAAGCAGTACATAACCGCTGCCGTCCAATGCTCAAAATCAGCGTCTGTATTATCAGGCAAAGCATTGCCACGAAACATAAAATCGCTCCACATGGTACGCATCAGCTGTATATCATAGGCAGAAAAAAGGCCTGTTCCTCTAAGAGATTCCAGCATTGCCGAGGTCTTGTCCTTAAGCAGCGCCGCAGGCTGATAATCACTTATCTGCGTACTGAAATTAAAGCCCTCCATACGCACATAGATTGCATACAAAACAGAAACATGGCGTACGAACATCGGATTACGGTTGATGAACTCCTCCCAGCTCATCTCGCCGCTTTGGCGCACAGCAAACCAGTCTTTCGCCGCACTGACAACCTCGAAAAAGCGCTTACGCGAGGTCTGCGACATCACCAGTCCGCGCAGGAAGTTCATCACCATAGTATTTTCATAAAAAATATGGCCCATGAAAATATAGCCTTCTGTGTCAATATTATCATCTACCGGCAGCATCAGCGTATATTTTTCATTGGTGAAAATATTTCTGCAGACATACATTCCCTCCTCCGTGCGTCTTTGCACATCAAAGAGAACCAGCTTTGCCTTAATCAGCTCATTCAAAATATCAACGGAGGTATCCATCTCGGAAGCATCACGGCAAATTACATCACGGTAATGCTGCAGAGGCGTTTTGTCATCTTCAAGCAGACGATAGTCAAAGAGAAAATAATCCCAGAAGGTCTGTGAATATTCCTCCGTGCCCGGCTTTTCCTGAACAGTACCGTTCTGAAAAATACCGCCGAAGAGAAAATCGGCCCGCTCCAAATCACGCCGGAACTGCTTCTGCGTATAGTAGCTTTGCACATCATCCAGCAAATTCTGCATTCTCTCGCCGATGTTCAGATACACCTTCGTCGGCAAATCCGGTGTAGAATACAGATTGTAACGGTCATGCCCAGGCAAAAAGCTGCCATCCTTGCCGACAATCTGCAGTTTTCCGTCAACCAGCAGCTTTGCTTTGGCTTCGGCAGGCGCGTTATCACGGGTAATAATGCGTTTCTTTTTCATATATGCATAAAACTCCTGCATAACATCCAGGAAATGTGCGATGTTGCTCTCCGTTGCCGGGAAGCCGGAAACATTGCGGCAGCACCAGCCTACGCAGTCAATAAAATCCTCACGCGACATATCACCGAGAAAGTTCTCGGAATTGCCAAGGTAAATACAAAGAACCGTAATATAATCCCAAATCTTGACCAGCTCGCCATCCTTGGCTCCCTGCCATGTTTTATAGCGCAGGAAATCTTCAGCACAGGCTTGCTGCAATACCGAATTCCATTCTTCATCCTGTGTATAAAATTCTTCTATCAAATCGAAAACATTAGTCATTTTTTCTCCATTCTCTGACGTATTATGGAGATATTATACCACACTTTTGTGGCTAATTTATGTTTTTTTGCGTCAGCTGTGCCGCCAGATAGATATCCTGCAGCGGCACCCCCTGCTCCTGCGCCAGTTTGGTAGCGCTGTCATATTCCACATAACAGCGTTCGCCGCTGTCCAGCAGGCAGCGCTTCACCGCTACATCACCGTAAGCAGTGTGCACCACGTCCCTGCGGCGCGGCAGCACAGTGCGCTCCAGACGCGCACGACGGATGCCGATTGTTGTCGTTTCCGCAAAAATCAGCGCTTCCAGCTTCGCTCTGTCCTCCTCGCGGCAGATAACAGTAAGCTCCCACGCCGGACGGCTCTTCTTCATAAACACCGGCTGGTAATGCGCGTCCAGCGCGCCTGCTTCCAGTAGTCGCTCCAGCGTGTAACCCAAAAGCTCGCCGCTGCAGTCATCAATATCAGACTGCAATTGGCAGATGCAATCTGTCTGCAAAGCGTTACTGTTTACAGAGTTTTTTTTTGCGTATTATCCTCAATCATCAGCGCACGCAAAATGCTGGGACGCTCATACTGACGCTTGCCTGCTCCCAGACCGATGCCCAGAATCTTAAAGCTCTGCGGCAGCTCGTCTGTAGTCATCAGCGCAGCAGCGGCAGCAGCACCGGTCGGTGTAACGAACTCGCCCTGCACCGGCAGCAAGCGTACATTAAAGCCAAAGCGCTGCATAATATTTGCCGTTGCCGGAACAGGCACCGGCAGCACGCCATGCTGGCAGCGGACAGTACCGCGTCCCTCGCACAGCTCCGGCACAATTACGTTTTCAACACCAAGACTGTCGGCACACACAGCAATCGCCACAATATCAACGATGGAATCAATCGCGCCAACCTCATGAAAATGCACTGCATTCTTCTCCACTGCATGCGCCTTTGCCTCGGCATCCGCAATAATATCAAAAATCTTCAGCGCCAATTCCTTGGCTGCAGCACTCATATCCGTAGCATCAATAATCGCAATAACCTCCTGCAGACCGCGGTGCTCATGGTGATGATGATGCTCATGCGGCACATGGCTGTGCTCATGTTCATGGTCGTGGTCATGATGATGTTCATGCTCGTGCTCATGGTCATGGGCATGATGATGTTCGTGTTCGTGCTCATGGCTATGCACTACAGCATCGCCGTTGCCATGCAAAAAGGCCATATCGTGGTCATGGTTAGCATGCTCCTCGTCCAAAATAACATCAAAATCGCAGCAGTCAACGCCTGCTTTAGACACTCTGCTGATTTTATACTCAAAACCCTTTGCAGGAATACTCTGCAGAGCCTTATCCAGCGCCTCCTTATCCGCGCCTAAATCCAAAAGTGCTGCTACCAGCATATCGCCGCTGATGCCGGCATTACATTCCAAATATAAGCTTTTCATAATCTTCCTCCTAACCAAAGCCTGCATACTCGTAACAGGCTAATGCTAAAATTCGCTATAAGTACAAATTAATCCTGCCTTAAAGTTTCATTCATGCTGCCTGTACGATAGCCCTGCAAATCAAGTGCCACATAAGCAAAGCCTGCAGCCTTCAATCCTTTGTAAATCGTACTGCGCATCGGCTCCGCCACTGCCAGCTCCAGCTGCTCGGGCAACAGCTCAACGCGCGCCAAGCTGCCATGCACACGCACACGGAACTGCTTAAAGCCCAGCTCCCACAAAAGCTGCTCCGCCTTATCCACCGCCACCAGCTTCTCCGCTGTAATACGCTCACCGTAAACAAAGCGCGAAGCAAGACAAGCAAATGACGGCTTATCCCAAGTCGGCAGCTGCAGCTTATGCGACAGCAGGCGGATTTCCGCCTTCGTCAGCTGCGCAGCGCGCAACGGACTTTGTACATCCAGCTCCGCCAAAGCCCTCAGACCGGGGCGGTAATCGCCCAAATCATCCATATTCGAGCCTTCGCAAAGCACAACACCGTTTTCCTGTGCAATGCGCAAGAAATTACTGAACAGCGGTTTTTTGCATATATAGCAGCGGTCCGGCGGATTTTCGGCAAACCCCGGCACCTGCAGCTCATCAAAATCAAAGTAAAGATGACGGATTCCCTGCTTCCGACAGAACTCCTCTGCCTCCGCTATATCACGCTGAGGCACAACTCCCGAACGCGCCGTCACCGCAAGTGCCTTATCTCCCAACGTCAAATGCGCCGCCTGCAGCAAAAACGTCGAATCAACGCCACCGCTGAATGCAACCAGCACACTGCCCAAACGCCGCAGCTCCTGCTGCAGCACAGCAAACTTGGCTTCCGCCTGCATTTCTAAATCTGTATCTTTTGGCATATTATTACCTCAAAAAAATTTAAAGACAACCCTCAGTCATCGCCTGCGGCGATGCCAGCTCCCTTGCAGGGAGCATATAAAAGTTTATATCTCCCCTGAAAGGGGAGGTGGATGCGAGCTTTACGAGCAGACGGAAGGGTTGGATCTCACTTGCACGCCAGCCTGTTAATCTGAGTCGCAATAATCCCCGCGCCATATCCATTATCAATATTCACAACCGAAACACAGTTAGCGCAGGAATTAATCATCGTCAGCAGCGCACTCAGCCCATGAAAGCTCGCACCGTATCCGACAGAAGTCGGCACCGCAATCACCGGATTACGCACAAGGCCGCCGATAACACTCGCCAGCGCACCCTCCATACCTGCAGCCGTCACAACGCAGTTAGCCTGCTGCAGCAAATCAACCTTATCCAAAAGACGGTGAATCCCGCTCACGCCAACATCGTAAAGCCTCTCCACATGCGTCCCGAAAAACTCCGCCGTCTGCGCCGCCTCCTCCGCCACCGGAATATCAGCAGTACCCGCAGTACAAACAACAACGCAGCCACAGCGCACCTTATCCGGGCGCTCCTGCTTCAGCGTCCGCGCCACCGGGTCATAAACAATATCAGGCAAACGTCGCCGCACAAGCTCGTACTGCTCCGGCGTCGCCCGTGTGCCGAACACCTCGCCCTGCTCCGCCAAAAGACGCTCAAAAATATCCGCCAGATACGCATCTGGCTTACCGCTGCAATAAACAACCTCCGCAAAGCCGGTACGCTGCTCACGCGAAGTATCAAGACGCGCATAATTTAAATTCTCATACGCCTTGCGATTAAAATAACTCTCCGCCTCAGCCACCGACAGCTTGCCGCTGCGCACCTGTTCAAGTACACTCCTGGAGTCCACTTTATACCTCCTTTTATGACAAAGACTTAGTCCGCTGTTCGGCAGACTAAGTCTTGCATATATAAATATTAAATTTCGGTTTTATTATAGCGAAAACATACCTGCAACGCAAATATTCTTCACATCAAGCCACAATTACACAAGGTTCTTCACAACCGCCAACTCCATCTTGTCCGCAGGAATAACCTCGGAATGCAACACAGGCAGATTCTCCAACGCCAACATACGTGGCGGAATCTCCGCGCCGGTATCGACATGCAGCTTCTGCAGCAGCTCAAAAGGATTGCTTCCCTGCGGCTGAGCATCATCAAGCGCTGCCAGCACGCTGTCGGCAAATTTATACGGACTTGCGGTAGACAGCACCACGGTATAGGTTTCATCACTGGTCAAGAAGCGATATTTTTCCATCGCACGCCAGGCAACGGCAGTATGCGTATCCATCAGATAATGGTAATCATTATAAATACGGCCGATAGCCTCCTTCGTTTCCAGCTCATCAACCCAGGCACCGAAGAACTGGCTTTGAATCTGCTTCAGATCATCGCTGTCAATCTCGTAATGACCTTCGGTATTCAAACGCTTCATATAATCTGCCACACGCGCAGCATCATGCTCTGTCACACTGTAAAGCAGGCGCTCCAGATTACTGGAAACAAGAATATCCATAGAAGGAGAAACAGTTTTAAAGAACTCACGGCGTCTGTCATAAACACCGGTATTGATAAAATCAGTCAGCACGTTATTGCTGTTGGATGCACAAAGCAGTCTGTCAATCGGTAAGCCCATCAGCTTAGCATAATAGCCTGCCAGAATATCACCAAAGTTGCCGGTAGGAACAACAAAATTAATCGGATCACCGGCAGTAATCTTGCCTGCCTTCACAGCATCTACATAAGCGCTGAAGTAGTAAACAATCTGCGGCACCAGACGGCCCCAGTTAATAGAATTGGCAGAAGAGAAGGTGTAGCCCTTTTTCGCCAGCTCATCACTGAGCGCAGTATTACCGAAGATTTCCTTCACGCCGCGCTGAGCATCATCAAAGTTACCCTCAATACCGAAAACCTTCACGTTCTTGCCTGCCTGGGTAATCATCTGCTGCTTCTGGATATCACTCACACCCTCGCTGGGGTAGAAAACGATAATCTGCGTACCCGGAACATCAGCAAAGCCTTCCAAAGCAGCCTTGCCAGTATCACCGGAGGTAGCAACCAGAATAACAACCTTATTCGTTTCACCGGTCTTTTGCATCGAACGTGTCAAAAGATGCGGCAAAAGCTGCAGTGCCATATCCTTAAAAGCAGACGTCGGGCCATGCCACAGCTCCAGCACACCGGTGTTATCATTTACCTGTACCAAAGGCACAGGATTATCACCGAATTTTTCCGGCGCATAGGCAGCATTTACACATTCGCGCAGCTCGTCCTCGCTGAAATCAGTAAGATACTGCAGCAGAACATCAACAGCACGCTCCGTATAAGGCTTGCGCTCCATCGCCTTTATATCAACCATACGCATCGCAGGAATATTCTGCGGTACAAACAATCCTCCATCCGCTGCCAAGCCACGGGTTATCGCGTGTGCAGCGGAAAACAAATCAGTTTTCCCTCTTGTACTAACATATAACATATATTCAACCTACTTTCTTCTTTAAATTTTGACATCATACTGCCGTCAGCGTTAATAATACGCCTTCAGGCCAGCACAGTCGTATTTCTTTCAAACACAATTGTGCAAATAGGTTATCAAGACTATAATAGCATATTTCATAGGAAGGAACAAGAGTTACTCTGCAAAAATCAGCGGTGCCACCGTTGCAGCCGTAGCACGCTGCAAATCAGCCGGTGCCGCAATAATCTGCATACCGCGCTGACCAGCACTGATTGCAATCTCCGGCCAGTTATTGCTGGTTTCATCCATATATACAGGATAGTTCTTTTTAGCGCCCAAGGGTGAACAGCCGCCGCGAATATAGCCTGTCAGCGGCAATACCTCCTTCAGATGCACCAGCTCGGCACGCTTATTGCCGCTGGCTCTGGCCAACGCCTTTAAATCAAGCTCGCCGTCACCGGGAATTACGGCAAACATAATGCCGTTCTTGTCACCGCGTACTACCAGTGTTTTGAATACCTGTGATGCAGGCATGCCAACCTCTGCGGCAACATGCACAGCATCCAGATGCTCCTCGTCCACCGGATATTCCATAATACGGTATTCTATCTTCAGCTCGTCCAGACGGCGGGCTGCATTAGTTTTTTTGTTATGTTTCATAAGGAAAAACCCCCTCTAAGCTAGAGAAATTACTTCATCTCTGTTATAATAGCACTATAGTAATGTAAAATGCAAATAAAATTGTGAGGACAATAAATTGAAGCTGAAAATTATCTGCGGACAGCTGGAAATAACTCCCGGCCGTCCTGATGTAAACTATAAGAAAATTATTGACGCTATTGAAAAAGCACGCAGCCTTGAGGCCGATATCCTGCTTCTGCCCGAAATGGCACTGCCGGGTTATCTTATCGGCGACATTTGGGAGCAGCAGACCTTTTTGGATGACTGCGCCTATTATGCCGAAAAGATCGTCACTGCCACCAAAAATATCTGCCTTATCTTCGGCAGCGTTGCCACCGAACCAGGCAAGCTCAACGAGGACGGACGCGTGCGCAAATACAACGCCGCCTTTGCCTGCCAAAACGGTAAGCTGCTCGGCGGTTATCAGGGACGCAGCTTCTTCATCAAGAACTCGCTGCCCAACTACCGCGAATTTGACGACTGCCGTCATTTTTACAGCCTCCAGAAGCTCTGCGCCGAAGAAGGTGCAAGCGTCAGTGAAGCACTGCAGCCTTTGGAAATCGTCATCCGAGGCACAAGCCTGCGTATCGGCGTCATGCTGTGCGAGGACGGCTGGACGGAAAACTATCACCTTAACGTACCGCAAACGTTGGCAGCCAACGGAGCACAGCTCTTGTGCAACCTTTCCTGCTCCCCCTACACGCTGGGCAAAAACCGTAAGCGCAACCGCCTTTTCAGTGCGCAGGCACGCACCGCAGGCATTCCGCTCATCTACTGCAACAACGTCGGCATTCAGAACAACGGCAAGAACATCTTCACCTATGACGGCTGCACTTCCGCCTACAACGGTGACGGCAGTCTGGTAACCTCTGCGCCCATGTATGCCGATACCTTTTTAGAATTCACCTGGGATACAGAAGCGAACCGCATCATTCCCACCTGTCCGCCGGCAGAGCTGCCAAAGGAGCCGGAATCCGTTTACCGCGCCCTACGCTACGGCACCGCCAGATTTTTGCAACAATGCGGCATCAAACGTATGACAGTCGGTCTTTCCGGCGGTATCGACAGCGCTGTAACAGCCGTCATGTATGCGGATATTTTGGGACCGGAAAATATCCTGCTGCTCAACCTGCCTTCACGCTTCAACTCCGCTGCCACGCGCAACAGCGCGCAGCAGCTGGCGCAGGCACTGGGCGCAAACTATGCCGTAATGCCCATCAGTGAAAGCTATGAGCTGACAGTCAAGCAGCTGGAGCAAACTCCCATCACCCATCTGGCAGATGGCAGCAGCTTCAATCTGCAGCTCAGCGGACTGATTAAAGAAAATATCCAGGCCCGCGACCGCGGCGCGCGTGTTATTGCTGCAGCGTCTGCAGCCTTCGGCGGTGCCTTCAGCTGCAACTCCAATAAAGCAGAGCTGGCCATTGGCTACGCCACCTTCTACGGCGATATCTGCGGTGCCATGGCCATGATTGGTGACCTTTGGAAGCATCAGGTATATGCTTTGGGACGCTATCTGAACGAAGTAATTTACAAACGTGAGGTAATCCCCGAAGCTATCTTCAATATCCGCCCCAGCGCCGAGCTTTCGGATGCGCAGACAGTAGGCAACGGTGGTGACCCGCTGGTATATGGTTATCACGATTACCTGCTGCGTGCCTTTATCGAAAACTGGCACAAGACTACACCGGCAGATATCCTGCGCTGGTACAAGGCAGGCACGCTGGCCGCAGAGCTTGGCTGTACGCAGGAAGCGATTAACGAAGCCTGTCCCGATGCTGTTGCACTGATTGCCGATTTGGAGCGCTGGTGGAAGCTATTCGCCGGCTTTGCTGTTGCCAAACGCATTCAGGCACCGCCTGTATTGTCCCTCACCAAACGCGCCTTTGGCTATGACCACCGCGAAGCACAGCTTACGCCCTATTTCTCGCGCGAATATTACGAGCTTAAGGAAGAGCAGCTGAAATAAGCAATCTATCCGGCAGAAGAAAAACATGATTTCAAATATTTTTCTTCTGCTTCATGATTAACAAAGTATATATTTTCTCTTGACATCTGTTTAATTAAATAGTATAATACCTTTTGTATTCGGGGTGTAGCGCAGTTTGGTAGCGCACCTGCCTTGGGAGCAGGGTGTCGCAGGTTCGAATCCTGCCACTCCGACCATGCGGGTGTAGTTTAGTGGTAAAACCTCAGCCTTCCAAGCTGATGTTGTGGGTTCGATTCCCATCGCCCGCTCCAAATTAATATGGTTCAGTAGCTCAGTTGGATAGAGCAACGGCCTTCTAAGCCGTGGGTCGGGGGTTCGAATCCCTCCTGGATCACCACGAGAGAAACCCCGCAACCATGCAGGTTGCGGGGTATTTTTGTGTGTAAAAATAGCATTTTTAAGTTGTTGATTTTTGCTGTTTTTCGCCCTGTTTTTAGCGATTTTTTAGGCGCGTTGGCCCCAGCGTTGGCCCCAAATATAAACTATTCTTTAAGTACCGTATAGAATGCAACGCCGCCGGCAACAGCCTGCCATAACAGGCGCTGCCGCTCAATACGCCTTGTCCTGCGCTGCTCCTGTTTGAGCTCCTCTGATAAGCTCATCAACGAGCTGTTTTGCTCGTCGATTATCTGCTTGGATGTCTCTAACGAGCTTTTGGCAGTCGCTAATTCTTGCCTGAGCTGACTGATTGAGCTGCTCTGCTGACTCAGCCCGCTGCTCTGCCCGCTCAACAGCTTCTGCAGCTGATTTAATCGCAGCTCCTGCCTGTTGATTAAGCTCTGCAGCTCGGTTAACCTGCTGAGCGGCACGCTCACCATTACCTCCTGCCGGGGCGCTGCCTCTGCCGCTGAGGCAGGTGTACAGGATGTAGCTGCCGACAGCAGCACACAGACACACAATGCCGATGCGATATATCCACGATTTGTCATACATCAAGCAGCCCCCAGTCAATATCATGTCCGGCAAGATAATTATATGTAGCTCTCGCCCTGTTGGCGTAGCCTTGGCGGTAGGCGTTGCCGACGGCAGCAGCCACATAATACTCCTCCTCAAAAACATCCGCCAGCGTGGACAGGTCATTGACATTATAGCCCCAGCTCTTGCGATTACGCACAAACACCCTCACCACGTTGGTGGAGGTCGGGCACCACATGCCCGCATAGATAACGCATTTGCTGTCATCGATGTACGGCATCAGCGCGTCGACATAATCGAGGCAATCGGCAGCCAGTATCTCCAGTTGAGCAGCTCTGCCCTGCTCACTATCGAGGATAGCGCGCAGCTCATCCAACTCACCGGAGTCGACAATATCGGAGTAGGTACGGCCGATAAATTTACGGCCGCCATCAATCCAGCTTAAGAGGTTATCCCCACGGCCGCCCTCCCACTGGCTCACACCCATGCTGGGGTAATTTCCGGCGGTGCTGCAGCTGACGCTGTCGTATGCGCCCTCGATGCCGGTGGCAATGATGCCAGCAGCTACCTCATGCGCTAAGAGATGTCTAATATCCATGTTATCACATCCTTTTTTTAATCATCTCTGGAAATCCTGAAGGCTCTCGTCTCGATAGCCTTGTTTCCCAGCTGTACCAAGAGCAGCGCTACCATACCAAGGGTGCAGCTCTCGTAGTTGCCCCAGGTTTTTGCGAAAAATGCCAGCCATAAAGTTACCAGCACCCAAACGATAAAGCCTACCACAGCGCAGATTCGGCCCACGCTGTAGGCGTTATCGTCCTTTTTAAGCATGTTAAGTAATTTACGCATTTTTGCCTCCATTTAGGTTATAATTAGGCAGCTCATTTAGCTGCTCCATCAGACTGTCAATTACGCCATTATCGCCTAACGCCTCGTAACTCTTGTAGCAGGCGTCGATACTCTCTTTGGCATAGATAGGTATCCAGCCTTTCTCGCAGACGTAGTGATTGTAAGCCTGGATAATCCTATCTCTCAGCAGCGCCTGTACGCCTGCTCTCAAGGCGTCATTCTCTCTCTTTTTTGCACGGTATAACGCAAACATATAAGAGATAACAGCGCCAGCAATAATATTGATTATTGTTTGTATTGTTGACTCAATCATAAAACACCCCAATTAACTATAGATAATAAATTTAACGCTGCCCGCGTCAGCGTCGACCTTGTCAAGTTTTGCCTTGTCCGCAGCACTCATCAGCCCCGCCGCAGAGGCCGTAGCATTGCCGGGCGTACCTGTAAGGTCACTGTAGCTGCCGGTCCTGGCTACCGATGCCAAGGCGCTGAGCTGGTTAAAAAACTTTTGACCCAAGCCATACACAACTTTGTTTTGCACGGCATTGGTAGAGTCACTGGACAAGCTGTCATCCACAACAGGTATCGCCGGGCTGTCCGACAGATCATTATAGCTTCCGCTGGTAGCCACAGCAGCCAGCCCGGTTATCATGCTTGCCGGATGAGATGCAGGATGGACATAATCGTTGGCGTTAGCAGCTATGCTGTCCAGCTTGCTTTTGTCGCTGCTGCTCATCAGGCCTGCGGCTGACGTTGTCGCGTTGATATAGGTTGTGTCGCTTACCGGCGGAGTGTACCCCAGCGCACCGGTTACGTTGGCCCTTGTCAAGCTGATAACGCCGCTTGATACACTTATGTTGCTGCCGATTTTCACACCGCCCGGAACAGAGCTGCTGGCGGTCGGCAGCGTATACGCTGCAGGAATTGACGGCTTATTGGTTAGGTCATTATAATTGCCGGATGTCGCCACGGCAGCAAGCGTCGATGCATCTACCTTGCTGCTGACAGCCGTTTGTACAAAAGCAGTTGTCGCTATCTGCGTAGTATTTGTCCCAACAGTCGCAGTCGGCGCTGTCGGAGCGCCGCTCAGAACCGCTCCACCATTCCATCCGTTTTCGTTGATATTACCAACTAAAACAGCACTTGACTTAGTGCCAGATGTACATTTATAAAAACGCCAATTGGGGTCGTATTCGTAGAAATCTACACTGTCATGACCGCTATAGCCAAAATCAACGGCATGATAATAGGTGTTGGCGTCACCTTCGCCCCTAAATTTTCTGCATTGGAAATAATTTGTTGCGCCTGTGCCTGTCTGGAAATTAGGTGCGCACACACTGCCTGTACACGCCCCACCTGCCAACGGCAGATATGCACTCAGCACACTGCTGTCTGCCTTGCTGTTAAGCGCAGCATTGATGACTTTATTTTGTACAGGATTGGTTGACGTAGATGACAGCTCACTGTCCACCGTAGATGATGCAGGTATTGCAGGCTTGTCCGTAAGGTCATTATAACTTCCCGACGTTGCCACCGTAGCAAGGTCACTCGCCTTAACGCAGTTGGCAGTCAACGTCTTAACCTTACTCCACACATGTACAAGACCATTAAGGTCAATCATATTTTCCGCCACTAAATATCACCTCCGTAGGCTATTAAAACAAATCCAGCTACGCCATTTGTGCCACCAGATTTGCCTACAACAATACTATAGCTTTGCCCAGCGGTAACATTAGCATATTGACTATCATAACCGCCAGAACCACCATAGTTAGCTCCACCGCCGTAACCGCCGCTTGACTTGACAAATGATAACGCAAAGCCATCAGTCAACTTATTACCTTTGGACGCATATCCATTAGGCGTACCACCCTCGCCATATGTCCATACGCTACCGCCTTCACCGCCTGTTGCCGTCACACCAAAAGCTGACGAATCACCGCCGTTACCGCCTGCGCCCCAGCCGCCTTTGCCTGCGCCACCGCCACAGACAGCAACACGCACACGTGATACGCCAGCAGGCACAACAAACGTATATGTTCCAGCCTTTGTCCAATTCTGTTCTGTGTACGGCACAGCAACGCCGCCACCGCTCTCGTGCTTTGTTGCCACGGCATAGATAACATCACCGATTTTAACACGCATACCTGTAGCGTTGGCATCATCAGTCGCTTTGAGGGCTATATAGCCGTCAGTGTTATCAACTCTTACCCTCAGAGCTTTGTCTCCGGCTTCTGCTGAGGTTGAGTAGATGTTGCAAGCAACGGCAGTGCCGCCTGTTTTCTGCACATATAGTTTTTTGCTTAAAATACTCATAGCGTCACCTACTCAATCCAAATACTGCCACCGGGGATGTTAAGATCACTGCTGACGGTCAGTGTCTGCACCATTGTCGTGCCTGTGAAAGACGCATTATTGGTAGTAGCAGGCGTGTACCCTAAAGCACTTGTTACGTTGCTTTTGGCAAGACTGATAGTGCCGTCTGACACGCTGATGTTACTGCCAATCTTAACACCGCCAAGCGTACTGCTTGTAGCGTTTGGCAACGTGTAGGCTGCGGGAATAGTCGGCTTGTTACTCAAATCATTATAGTTGCCGCTTTTTGCGACCGCTGACAAGTCCGTTGTCTTAGCATATGCAGTTAACGTAGATGACGTGACATCAGCTGACACAACACCGCTGGTGTTGATTGTCAAACCGCTACCAATCTTAACACCGCCAAGCGTGCTACTGCTTGCCGTAGGTAATGTATAGTTACCACTACCACCGCCGCTGCTACCGCCCCCGCTTACGCTTATCGTAACATTGCCGGAGCTGTCAGGAGCTACACCGTTGACCGATTTGACGTAACCGCTGAGCGCGCTGCTTGTGATATAGCCGCTGTTGTTGGCAAGGTCGCTTGTCCTGGATGGTATCGCCGGCTTGCCGGTCAAATCATCATACGCCCCGCTGAACGCCACTTTTGCAAAATCTGCGGTAGCACTCACCCCCAAATTGGTACGTGCTCCGGCTGTTGTTGTTGCCCCGGTGCCGCCCATCACAATAGGGACGATGTCGCCAGTTGTCGGCAGGTCCCCGTTGCCCGCAACGTTTAAGGCATTGTCAATCTCGTCGTTTGTCGCGATGTCGATATCAAGGTTCGACAGCGCTGCCGTTATGGTCTTGTTTTGGACTGGATTGGTACTGGTAGTCGACAGCTCCGTGTCGATGGTAACTTTTGGCAGCAGGCCTACTAACGGCTTGCCGTCAGCCCCGGTAGCGGTCACGCCGGCGGCCAGATCATCGGCGGTGACCGTATCACTGGTCAGGTCTACCAGTGTCTCCCCGTTGTATATAATCTTGTTTACCGCCATGTTACAGGCCTCCTTTAAGCTATGGTTACGGTTGTGCCTCCGGCAGCATTGTCAGACTCGGTGTACGGTATCGGCTCTACGGTTACCTGTGTAAGGTAATTGTAGCCGCCGGTGCTGTCCGGCAGAATGGTCTGCTGCGTAGTAGACGGCGTAGCAGTCTTGGCCTGAGCTTTAGCACCCTCAGTACCGCTCATTGTACCGGTAACGCCCAAGATAGATACACCGGCACGGATGTTAGTAGCAATAATCTTGGCTTGCTCAGTTGTACTGATGGACACTTTACCACTGCCATCGTGATAACCGATAGGGATGCTGTAGGCCTCAGCCTTTTTGCTGATGGTTCCGGTAACAGCACCATTGTTTTTCATCGTGCCGGTCAGCTTATTGCCGTTGACATAGGCGGTCTTGCCTGCCAGAATCTCAGCTACGGCCGCGGTAGCATCGCTGGTGTCCGCGTCAAAGGTGCAGGTACCGGTGATAAGAGCGCCGCTCTTGTCATGCGCGGTATAGGTGCTGAGCAGCTTGTCAGCAGTGACGGTATCGGCCGTCAGGTCAATCAATGTTTTGCCGCCATAAACGACCTTAGAAATATTTTTGTCTGCCATAAAAATTACCTCTCTTTCCGTCCTATACTTAATTGTATAGGAGATGATAAAAATGAAATTACCTAATGGATTTGGCTCAATAGCCTGCTACAGCGGCAACAGACGCCGCCCCTACATCGTCCGCAAGTACATCGACGGCCGCCAGAAGATAATCGGCCAGTACGCCACGTATGAGGACGCTTTGGCGTTTTTGGTCGACTACAACAAAAATCCGTCACTGTTTGCACCGTCCACGATAACCTTTGCTGAAGTATATCGTCTGATGGCAGCTGAGCGCTATCCCAAGATAGCAAAATCAACGGCCAACAACTATAAGGCAGCCTTTAAGCATTGCCATGAGCTGTACGGCCGCCCGTTTGCTACATTAGATATAGCGGACCTGCAGGGCGTAATCCGCGGCATGAGCCGTCGCAATATCGGCTATGCCAGCCAGAAAAAGTGCCGCCAGCTGATGCACCTCATGTACGAGTATGCCGTAAAGTATAAGATCATACCGGCAGCAGCTGATATAACCTGCTACATCGACATAGACAAAAAGGTGGTCCGGTATCCTAAAAAGCCGTTTATTACCCGCCAGCTCAATCGTATTAAAAAGCTAGCTAACAGTGATGATACGCTGGCGCGCTGGGCGATGTGTGTCGTAATGATGTGTTACAGCGGCGTGCGGCCTGGCGAGTTTCTGGCTATCCAGAAAAATGACGTCAAGCTCAAGCAGCGTTATTTTATCGTGCGCGACAGCAAGACTGAGGCTGGCCGCAATAGGGCTGTACCGATAAGCCGCAAGGCGCTGCCCTACTTTAATCTGTGGATGCAGCAGGACGGCCGTACGCTCATAGCTGATGACAAGGCTGGCCAGCTCTCCTACCACACCTACAGGCGGCTGTTTGACAAGGTCATGGACGCGACTAATTGCCATCATACGCCGCATGAGTGCCGCCATACCTGTGCCACAATGCTCGACAATGCCGGAGCAAACGAGACGGCCGTCAAGCGTATCTTAGGTCACGCCAGCCAAGGTGTAACCAAGGGAGTGTATACGCATAAGAGCCTGCATGAGCTCAAAAAAGCTATTGATATGATATAGCCCGTGTTGCTAACGTGTTGCTTATCCGGTAGGAGCTGGCGCTGTCAAGCCTTGCTACATCGATGGGTTACTGTTGCTAACGTGTTGCATGTTGGCCAGCATCAGTCTGACATGCCATAAATGCCGTCACAGCAAGGGTTTGAGCCATTTTAGCTGTTGAGAGTAACAGCCTCAACCTCAGCAACAGTTGTCGCCTGCTCTACCTTATCCTTAGCGGCTCTATACGCCACGTGCAGGGCGTTTGAGCGCTGGGCGATAGATGCAATAACCATACGCAAATCGTTGGCTGTTACCTTGACATCGGCGTTAGTCGCAGTAGTCCAATCAATGGACGCACTAGCTCCCTGTACGTCTAATGCGATGATGGCAGCATTTATGCGCTCCCTTGCCTTGTCGTCGTAGTCGTAGCTGTTGCCGTTGTAGGTAATCGGCTCAACCTCTCTTGCATCCCTCTCAGCTTTAAGCTCTGCGATTTTGGCAGTTTTGGCATCCGCCAGCAGCTCTGCATCGGTAGGTGCTGGTTTAGGATATACACTGCCGTCGTCAGCAATGAGGTATTCGCCGCCAGCGTTGCCGATGAGCTTGTTAAAATCATCGTTGCCTACGATAACATAGCCTTGTTTAAGGTAATCGGCGATTTGAGCTTCGTCGTACTCGACGGCAAGCTTTGTATCTTTTCTCTGCCCATTATCTGGCAGGATGATGTATTGATTTATACGTTCGTTGTTCATTATTTTTCCTTTCTACGCCCTTAGTTAGGGCGGTTTCGATTTGCAGTGGGGAAGAAGCACCGAAGCAACGCTTAATTTCTCGATACCGTTCCAAAA
>ENA-OPCK01000168-OPCK01000168.1-human-gut-metagenome-genome-assembly--contig:-NODE-168-length-39644-cov-5.887065_pt1 | contig 39644 bp, 38 predicted proteins | sample MGYA00241249_ERZ501478 | MGnify/ENA primary metagenome ERZ501478 (study PRJEB25962, sample SAMEA2042629) | human gut metagenome | biome: human gut; feature: human-associated habitat; material: faeces...
TGGACTATTTTTTATTCAATTTTTCAGGTGTGCAATTTCATTATACAATGAGCCTTCCCATATTCTTTGGTCAGTTCTGCCGCCAGTGCATCCATCATGGCTGTACCATATTCGGCTCTCTGATTGCCGTTCTGCTCCTGCTCTACAATGCGTCTGCCCACATGCCAGTAGGTTAGTACCATCGCACGGCTTGTGGCATTGTATGCACTTTCCATGCCAGAGGAAATAATGCCTTTTACATCATCAATAACTGATTGGTAAATTGTAAGCTCATTTGCCATACTCACACCTCGATTTCCGCAATAATCTTTGCAATTTCATCACGGAGAACCTGTTCACGGGCAACGATTTTCTCAATCTCGGCATTAAGCTTTACAATGTCGATTTTCTCTCTGGTGTCCTCGGCTTCCACATAGGTGGAAACGGAGAGATTATAATCATTGTCCGCAATTTCCTCATAGCTTGCCAGATGAGAGAAGTGTGCTTTCTCGGCTCGGTTGGCGAAGGTGTCTACGATTCTTTCGATGTTCTCTTGTGTCAGCTTGTTGTTGTTCGTTACCTTGATACACTCAGCGGAAGCATCAATAAAGAGTGTTTTGTTGTCGGCTTTGCCCTTTTTCAGCACCATAATGCAGGTCGCAATAGAAGTTCCAAAGAACAGATTGCTCGGCAGCTGGATAATACAATCAATAAAGTTGTTGTCGATCAGGTATTTTCTGATTTTCTTCTCTGCACCGCCACGGTACATAATGCCGGGGAAGCAGACGATTGCTGCTGTGCCGCCTGTTGCCAGCCACGAAAGGGAGTGCATGATAAAGGCAAGGTCGGCTTTAGACTTCGGTGCGAGAACGCCAGCCGGAGAAAAACGAGGATCGTTAATCAGCAGAGGGTTGTCATCACCAGCCCACTTGATAGAATAGGGCGGATTGGAAACAATCAGCTCAAACGGTTCATCGTCCCAATGCTGCGGTGCGGTCAGTGTGTCCTCGCAGGCAATATCAAACTTATCAAAGCCAACGTCATGCAGGAACATATTGATACGGCAAAGGTTGTAAGTAGTGATATTGATTTCCTGTCCATAAAAGCCGTTTCTGACGGCATCTCTGCCCAAAACCTTTTCGGCCTTCAGAAGCAGGGAGCCAGAGCCGCAGGCAGGGTCATAAACTTTATTGATTTCAGTCTTGCCCACCGTGCCAAGTCTGGTGAGCAATTCGGAAACATCCGCAGGGGTAAAGAACTCGCCACCGGATTTTCCTGCCCCGGATGCGTACATGGTCATCAGATACTCATAGGCATCGCCAAAAGCATCAATATCGTGATCCTTCACATCACCAAGGTTCATATCAGCCACACCATGCAGAAGTTTTGCAAGGCGTTCATTTCTCTTTGCAACGGTAGAACCGAGCTTGTTGCTGTTTACATCAAAATCATCGAACAGTCCGGCGAAGCTGCTTTCAGAAGATGAGCCTTTTGCAGAACTTTCAATATGGTTGAATACACGCTCCAAGGTTTCGTTCAGGTTTTCATCGTTGTCGGCGCTGAGATTGACATTGCAAAACAGCTCGGACGGAAGAATAAAGAAGCCCTTTTCTTCTACCAAGCCGTCACGAGCTTCTTCTGCATCGGTATCGGGCATTTGGGCATAATCAAAATCGGTATTTCCGGCTTCCTGTTCACCGGAATTGATATAATTGGTCAGGTTCTCGGAGATATAACGGTAAAACATCGTACCGAGGACATAGTTCTTAAAATCCCAGCCGTCAACGGCACCACGAAGTTCATCAGCGATTGCCCATATCGCACGATGCAGTTCGTCACGCTCTTGTTCTTTCTTTGTATCAACCATGTTTTTCCTTCTCCTTTTCGTTCGGTATAAATTCCAGAATATCGTCAACGCCACAATCGAGGGCATTGCAAATCCGTTCAATGCTCTCTAAGGCTATATAGTTATCACGCTTTAATCGGGTAATGATGTTAGCACTAAAGCCGCCTTTTTCCATCAGCTCAGCATTGGTCATTCCCTTATCAATCATAAGATGGAACAGTTTCTTGTAGCTTACCGCCATAGCTTCGCCCTCCTTTTGCTATATTTTTTATCATATCACGAATAAGTGAAAAAATCAAATTATCAGCGATGAAATCAAATTGGATTTTCATCCTATAGCCATCCTTTGATTTGATAAAATAAAAGCGGCAGGGACTTCACAAGAAAATACCTGTCGCTTTGCTGACGATATAAAATTATTGGGCGTAAATTGCATTAGGATAACTATGTCTTATTTTATAATAAAAACTAACCTCCGATATTAGATATACCATAGGTTAGTTGAATTACAAAACTAATTATGTATTGTCTAGGTCTATTATGTTAAACCCCAAAACTTGACAAAGAACCAAAAAAATCACGCAAGCACAGTAAACTACTTACGTGATTGATTCAAAATATTATATTGCATACTAAAAATTAAAGATCTACTTTTCTGAGCAGGAAATCAATGAGATTATAATGGATAATGCCATTTCTTGAAATGGTATGCTTATCCAAAGTTATAACATATTTGGGATAATTATCGGCAATTTTTTCATATGCCCCAAACTCTCGCTCTATTGTTTTTTCATCAGTTAAAAGATATGCTGCCTGAATATAGACAATCTTTCCATTCAATTCTGCGATAAAGTCAATCTCACCCTTCCAGGTTTTACCTACATAGACCTTGTAGCCACGCGAAATCAGCTCATTATAGCAAATTGTTTCAATAATATAGTTATACTCGTCCTTAATTCTGTTTTTTTTCAAATGCAGAAAGCCAAGGTCGCAAACATAATACTTCTCTTCAAATGCAAGCGCCTTCTTGCCACGAATATCATAACGCGAAACCTTATCACAAACACAGGCATCAACAATGCAGCGCAGATAATCGTACACAACAGGTGCAGAAACCTTATGCCCATTACTTGAAAGCGTGCTCGCAATAGCATTACCGGAAACAGTCAGTGAAGAGTTACCTACAATATAATCAAGAACCTTTTCCAGCACCAGCGGCGAATTTATTTTGTTGCGCATGACTATATCCTTCAGCACAACCGCATCATATATATTATTTAAAATAACCTCTTTGGTTTCCTTATTGGCAGCGCCACATACCAATGGTAAGCCACCATAAGTCATGTATTCCGCCAACAGAGTTTCATAATCCGGCGCTGAAATATCTTTGTATTGACAGAACTCCATAAAATTGAACGGTAATACGCGCAAAGATACAGTCCTGCCACTTAAATGCGTAGCTAATTCTCCCGAAAGCAGTTTGGAATTGGAACCGGTAATAAAAATACTCACATTATGCGTTGCCCGAAAAGAATTTACCACAAGCTCAAAATTATTTACATTTTGAATTTCGTCGAAAAACAGATAATATTTTCCTTCATCAACAATTTTTTGATCAACATATTCATAAAAAGCATCTGCATCTGTCAGCTTATGATACTTGTAATCTTCAAAATTTATGTAAACGATATGCGAATCCTCGATACCGTTTTCCTTTATTTCGGCAATAACCTGACGCAAAATAGTAGATTTACCGCAACGTCTGATGCCCGTAATAACCTTTACCAGCTCCGAATCATAAAATGGGCGCAAACGCTCCAGATACTGTGTTCTGATAACCATAATCCTGCTCCTTTCTGCTTTGTCAGCACATTTTCCTTTATTATATTCTAACACAACCCACTCCCACCCGCAACAGTGTTAATTATTTTTAACACCATCGCACATTTTGTCGATATTATTAATTTATTTTAACACTATGAGTGATTTTCGCGTTACTGTTAATTATTTTTAATACTATTGTACGAGATACTCATCTTTAACCTAAACGCAGGCATAAAAAAAGCCCGCCCTTACGGACGGACTTTTCAGCATAAACCGGATTATTTACGGATACCCAGTTTAGCAATGATTGCACGATAGCGTTCGATGTCTTTGCTAGCCAGGTAGTTCAGCAGGCCACGACGTTTACCTACCAGTTTCAGCAGGCCACGACGGGAATGATGATCTTTTTTGTGCTCTTTCAGATGCTCGGTCAAATATTTGATGCGTTCGGTCAGAACTGCGATTTGTACCTCAGAAGAACCGGTGTCACCTTCATGACGTGCGTTTGCCAGAATTACTGCTTGTTTAGCTTCGCTAGTTAACATTGTTTGTTTCCTCCTAAAATTTCAAATTGCCATAAGCGTAGCAGCCGTTGGAGAATCGAACTGCCAGGCCTTGGTTCAAATACTATGATAGTATACCATATCCTGCCACCAGATAGCAAGTATTTTGTAAAGTTTTTTATAAAAACAGCTTTGATTTACCGCAATGCCGCTTCGCAGTCGTTTTTATCCTGCGCCAGCTGCTGCTTTAGCTGCTCAATGCCGGCAAATTTTACTTCACCGCGGATGCGCTGCACAAACTGCACTGTGAGCTGCTTACCGTAAAGGTCACCAGTAAAATCAAAGATGTTCGTTTCCAGACGCGGTTTGGCAACATCGCCAAAGGTCGGATTATAACCAATATTGGCCATGCCGTGATAGCTTTGGCCGTTGACAATTACCCGCACAGCATACACTCCCCCCAGAGGAACCGCAACATGAGCATCCTCCAGCTCGATATTGGCTGTAGGATATCCCAACAGTCTGCCGCGCTCGTTGCCGTGCGCCACAGTGCCACTTATGCTGTAGCTGCGCCCCAGCATAGCAGCAGCCTCTGCTACCTCGCCTGCGGCAATCAGCTGACGGATAGCAGTACTGCTGATCACAGTTGCACACTCGCTTACCAGCTCGCGCACAATCAGCTCAAAGCCCATGGCTTTGGCAGAAGCAGCCAGCGTATAGACAGTTCCCTGTCCGCGGCAGCCGTAGGTGAAGTTGGCACCGACTACCAGACAGCTGTAATCAAGCTGCTGCAGTCGCTGCAAAAACTCCTGCGGCGAAAGATCTGCTACCTGCTGATTAAAGGGAATGTCCACCAGCACATCCACACCAAGCTGCTGCAAAAGCTCCTGCTTTTGCGCGCCTGTTATCAGCGCCGGCGGCACCATGCCCGGACGAATCCATTCAAAGGGATGGTTGCTGAAGGTAAATACCGCCAGCTGCGAATTACATTCATGCGCCTTATCCCTGGCGGTTTCTATCACATCAAGATGACCGCGATGCAAACCGTCAAAGGTACCCAATGCTACCACACAGGGAGCGGAAAATTTATGCAGTTGTTCTAAAGAAGTAATAATCTCCATGCTTATTCCTCTGGCATCGGGTAATGCTCTAAGATTTTTTCTGCCTGCAGGCGCTCCTGCTCACAGCGGACGATGCCTAAGAATTCATCCCCCGGCCCCAGCAGAACGTATCTGCCGTCGGCAGTCTGCGCCACCGTGGTGCGCACACCGTTGGTGATGCGTGCCGCCTGACGCGCGTTTACCTTGAGCTTGGGCAGCTCGGCAACGGCAGTCAGCGGCTCTGCGGCACAGGCTTCGGGGTTCTCCGCGATTTCCTGCAGCGTGCAGGCCTTGTCAATCATGTAGGCTCCCACCTGTGTGCGCAGCAAAAAGCTCATCGTACCGCAGGTTCCCAGCGCCGTTGCCAAATCTTCGCCAAGAACGCGGATATAGGTGCCCTTGGAGCAGGCCACGCGCACGGTAAAGCTGTTTGCCGTATAATGCAGAAGCTCCAGCTTATAGACCTCGATGGGACGTGCGGTGCGTTCCACCTCTACGCCCTGACGAGCCAGCTGATAGAGCTTTTTGCCGTTGATTTTGATAGCCGAATACATCGGCGGCAGCTGCATTTGCTTGCCGGTAAATTGCGCCAGCACAGCTTCCAGCTCCTGTTTGCCGAATGCAGGCACAGGCATCGTTTTGACAATCTCGCCGCTGTCATCGCCGGTAACTGTCTGCGCTCCCAGCGTAAATTCGGCAATATATTCCTTGCGGCCTTCCACAGCGAACTCCAGCAAACGGGTCGCACTGCCCGCAAAAACAGGAAGAACTCCTGCCGCGTCAGGGTCAAGAGTTCCCCCATGTCCGATTTTCTTTGTGTTAAGCACGCGCCGCAAAAAGCCGATAACATCATGCGATGTCATCTGTGGTGGTTTTAATACATTAAAAATTGCGTCCATATTAAACCAATTTGCCCAATGCCTCCAGCAGCTGAGTGCGAGCCTCCTCTACCGGTGCATAAATCGTACAGCCTGCTGCCCGCAGATGACCGCCACCGCCGAAGGCTACAGCCACAGCAGATACGTCAACGCTCTTGGAGCGCATGCTCACGCGCGTTACCGCCGGCTCTACGGCCTTGAACATAATAGCTACGTCAACGCCCTCAATATAGCGCGGGTAGGACACAAAGCTGTCGGTCTGGACATCCTTGTCATATAAATCGTTGGTAATTGTGAGATAAGCAATTTTGCCTTCATAAGCGAAGGTCAGCGAAGGCAGTACCTTGGCCAGCATCTCTACCGTATCACGGGAGCGCACGTCCAGTGCATCGCTGATTTCGTTAGGCTGCACGCCGTATTCCAACAGCTTGGCAGCATTACGCATAGTTTTCGGCGTAGTGTTGGCATAGCGGAACGAACCGCAGTCTGTGCTGATGGCAGTGTAAAAGCAGGTAGCAATTTCCTTATCAAAGGGCCATTGCATATCCATGAACAGATCACACATTACCTCGCCTACGGCTGCTGCCTTGGCATCCAGATAGAGATAATCAGCAAAGCGGTCATTGGAAATATGGTGGTCGATGTTCAGCAGCGTTTTGGCTTCCACAACCTCGGACACCAGACCAATACGGTCAAAGGAGCTGGCATCAATAACTACCAGCAAATCCGTCTGCAGCTTGCTGCCCTCTACCGGGCGTTCACACAATTCAATACCGGGAAAAAAGCTAAAGCTTTTGTTGATAACGTCATCACAGAAAACAGTAACCTGCTTGCCCTGTGCCAGCAAAAAGCGTGCCAGTCCCAAAGTGGAGCCCAGGGTGTCACCATCCGGGCTTACATGAGTGCACAGCACAATTTTTTCTGCCGCCAGCAGCATAGCGCCTGTTTCCTGCAGGCTAAGCTCCTTACTCATTCTCTGCTTCCTCGGCTGCAGGCTTTTCTTCCTGCTTAATCTTATCTAAAATGCTCTGAATATGCGCACTGTATTCTGCGGAAGTATCCTTCTGCAGAATCAGGGTCGGTGCAAAGCGCAGGCGGATGCGTTTGGCAATTTCCGTACGCATAAAGCCTAATGCCTTGTTCAGAGCCTTCCAGGTTTCATCCTGTTTATCCTTGGGACCATACATGCTGATGAAAATCTTTGCATAGCTCATATCATCTGTCAGCTCCACGCCGGTTACGGTAACAAACTGAATGCGCGGATCCTTGACATCATGCAGCAGCATTTTGCTGATTTCGTGCTTGATGGCCTCCTGTACTTTTTCTACTCTAAGTCTTGCCATTTTCTTTTCCTCTATATATAGATACAGACTGACGTACAGGCAGCAGCTGCGGGGAATGCGGCGTATGCGGCCGGCATTCCTGCGCAATGTGCCTTATGCGGCAGACTATTCTACTGCGATTTCTTCCATGTCGTATACTTCAAAGATATCGCCCTCTTTAAGGTCGCTGAATTTCTCTAAAGTGATACCACATTCAAAGCCTTGGGCAACTTCCTTCACATCGTCCTTGAAGCGGCGCAGAGATTCGATAACGCCCTCGTGAACAACGATGCCGTCACGGACAACACGAACCTTGGAGCTGTTGGTAACCTTGCCTTCAACTACATAGCAGCCGGCAATCTTCAGCTTGGAAATAGTAATCAGCTGACGGATTTCTACGCGGCCTTGGATAACCTCTTTGAATTTAGGAGCAAGCATACCCTTGATAGCAGCCTCAACGTCGTTGATTGCGTCGTAAATTACACGGTAAGTGCGTACGTCAACCTTCTCGGTTTCGGCAGCCTTACGCGCGTTAGCGTCAGGACGAACGTTAAAGCCGATAATCAGTGCGTTGGCAGCGGATGCCAGCATTACGTCGGACTCGGTGATAGCGCCTACGCCTGCATGGACAACGGCAACCTTAACCTCATCGTTTTTGATTTTTTCCAGGGATGCCTTCAATGCTTCGATGGTACCCTGAACGTCAGCCTTAACAACGATGTTCAGCTCTTTGATTTCGCCTTCTTTAATGCGTTGGAACAGGTCATCCAGAGAAACCTTGGAGTTCAGCTTGATTTCCTCTTCCTTCTTCTTGGCGATACGTTTTTCGGCAACGCCGCGGGCAGTCTTTTCATCGGTGCTGTCCAGAATATCGCCGGCAGCCGGTACATCATTCAGGCCCAGTACCTCTACAGGGGTAGAAGGCAGAGCCTTCTTAACTTTTTCGCCACGGTCATTGATCATTGCACGAACCTTACCATAGGAGGTGCCGGCAATAATGGTATCACCGATATGCAGAGTACCGCGTTGTACCAGTACGGTAGCAACCGGGCCGCGGCCCTTATCCAGCTGTGCCTCGATGATGGTGCCGTGAGCAGGCAGATTCGGGTTAGCCTTCAGCTCCTGCATTTCAGCAACCAGCAGAATCATTTCCAGCAGGTCGCTGATACCGGTTTTCTGATGTGCGGAAACAGGAACCATAATGGTGTCGCCGCCCCAATCCTCAGGAATGAGCTCATGCTCTGCCAACTGTTGTTTAACGTGATCCGGATTTGCGCCCGGACGGTCAATTTTATTGATAGCTACAATGATAGGTACCTTTGCAGCCTTAGCATGGTTGATAGCCTCGATGGTCTGCGGCATTACACCGTCATCTGCTGCTACAACCAGAATTGCAACGTCGGTTACCTGCGCGCCGCGGGCACGCATAGCGGTGAAAGCCTCATGGCCCGGGGTATCCAGGAATACAATCTGCTTGCCCTGGTAGTTTACCTTATAAGCACCGATGTGCTGGGTAATACCACCGGCCTCGCGGGAAGTAACGTTGGTTTTACGGATAGCGTCCAGCAGGGAGGTTTTACCATGGTCAACGTGGCCCATAACGGTAATAACCGGCGGACGCGGAACGCGTTTTTCAGGCGGATCGTCAACCTCGGGAATCTCGGTCGGATCCTCTTCCGGAGCCTTCTGGCCGACCTCTACGCCGAAGTTGTCGCCGATAAGCTGTGCGGTATCGAAATCGATATCCTGGTTGATAGTAACCATTACGCCCAACATGAAGAGAGCCTTGATTACTTCATTAACCTCACGCTTAATGAGCTTGGAAAATTCCTGTACATTGATAGATTCGCCGATTTCAACGTAGGTCGGACGAACGATTTCTACCGGAGCCTGTTGTTGCTTCGGTGCGGGCTTCTTGCCGCCGCGGTTTACCGGCATCTGATGGCCGGCGCTGCGGTTCGGACGGCTTTCGCGGGTAGCGTAGCTTCCCTTAATCTGCGGCTTGTTGTCCTTACGGCTCTTGCCTGCGTTGCGACCGCCCTGACGGTTATCGCGACCACCTTCGCTGCGACCGCCGCTGCGTCCACCGCTAACCTGTGCACGGCTTTCACCGTGTACGCTCGGGCCCTGCTGGCTCTTAGGACCTACAAAGATACCGCCCTGGCGTTGTTGGCCGTTGCGGTTACCCTGACGGTTGCCCTGACCGCCCTGCTGGCCGTTGCGGTTTTGCGGACGGCCTTCGTTACGGCCACCCTGACCGCCTTGACGGTTGCCCTGCTGGCCACCGCGGTTTTGCTGCGGACGGCCTTCGTTGCGGCCACCCTGACGATTTTCGTTACGCCCTTGTTGAGCGTTGTTGTTATTGCGTTGATTTTGTTGCATATTCCTCTGTCCGTTATTCCTATTCATATTGTTATCGTTTCTTTTAGCTGTATCCTGCGGACGCGCAGGAGCAGCCGGTTTGCTGACATCACGTTTTTCCGTCTTCGCCGGTTTGGGCGGTTCTGGTTTTTTATCGTATGCTTTACGGATAACAGACATAGCCTTGTCATCAGCTGCACTAAAATTAGTTTTTTCGATATTATTTTTCTTCAGTAGGTCAATGACCTCATTTACCGGTTTGCCATAATCCTTGGCAACCTCATATATTCTTTTATTACCCATTCATCCACCTCCAGACCAGATAATAAGAAGCAGATTCATCTGCGCAGCTTGCGCAAGCTGCGCAGACAACTGTGATTTAAATCATTATTTTTTCAACAGCATGTTGGCAAAATTCGCATCGGTAACAGCCACAGCTATTCTAGGTCCTTTGCCGATTGCATAGCCCAGCTCATTGCGCGTCAACAGCTCAATGACCTGCACGCCTGCCATCTCTGCCAGGAAATAAATTTCCTTTTTTGAATTAGGGGCAGCATCTTGTGCCAAAACAAGTACCTTGACCTTGCCGCTTTTTAAGGCAGCACGCACAGCTGTATCGCCGGAAGCGGTTTTACCTGCCTTTTGCGCCAACCCTAAAGCAAAAGCAACATTATTGCCTGCCATGTTCGAAATCCTCCAGCAGCTGCTTGAGTACATCCTCACCGATAGGCTTCTCCAAAGCGCGCTCCAGACGTTTCTCCTTTACGGCCTTGGTAATGCATTCCTTATTGGGGCAGACATATGCGCCGCGTCCGTTCTTCTTGCCGGTAAGGTCAAGGCTGACCTCGCCCTCAGGTGAACGTACAACGCGCAGCAGAGCCTTTTTATCCTTCATTTCATTGCAGCCTAAGCATTTACGCTGCGGAATTTTTTTTACCTTCATCATGCTTCTTCCACGGGAGCAGGCTCAGCAGCAGCCTCTTCGGCAGCCTGAGTTTCGCTCTTAATATCAATTTTCCAGCCGGTCAGCTTAGCAGCCAGGCGGGCATTTTGGCCTTCCTTGCCGATAGCTAGGGACAGCTGGTAATCCGGTACGACAACGCGGCAGATTTTGTCTGCTTCGTTAACGGTTGTCTTGACAACCTTTGCCGGGCTCAGAGCATTGGCAACATATTGTGCCGGATCTTCACTGTATTTTACAATATCAATCTTTTCACCGCGCAGCTCGTTAACGATAGTCTGCACACGCATGCCCTTGTGGCCTACGCAGGCACCTACCGGATCAACATTACTGTCAGCGGTATATACGGAAATTTTGGAGCGCATACCAGGCTCGCGGGCAACGGATTTGATTTCAACAACGCCGTCATGGATTTCCGGAACCTCCAGCTCAAACAGGCGCTTCAGCAGGCCGGGATGAGTACGGGAAACCATAATCTGCGGTCCCTTGTTGGTGCGCTTAACCTCAACAATATAGGTTTTCATACGCTCATGGTATTGGTAAATTTCACCGGGAATCTGCTCGTTCGGAGTCAGCACAGCTTCAACCTTGCCCAAATCGATATAAACGTTTTGGTTTTCCATGCGCTCGATAATACCGGTAACGATATCATTGGCACGGCTTTGGAAGCGTTCATATACCTGTCCGCGCTCTGCCTCACGGATACGCTGTACAACAAACTGCTTAGCATTTTGGGCAGCAATACGGCCAAAGTTTTTCGGTGTAACCTCAACCTCTACGATGTCGCCTGCAAGATACTGCGGGTTGATTGCCTGAGCATCCTCCAAAGTCATTTCGTTAATGCCGTCAGCCTCGCCATCAACTACAGTGCGCTGAGCATATACATGGATTTCACCGGTTTCTTTATTCATTTCAACACGGACATTCTGGTTTGTGCCGGTGTTCTTCTTGTAAGCAGCAACCAAAGCGTCATCAACAGCCTGGAACAAAAGCTCGGGGTCGATACCCTTTTCCTTTCCTAATTCCTGGATTGCTGAGATAAAATCTGCGTTCACTTAATAAGCCTCCTATTTCTTAAATTAAAAGTCTATATGCGGTCTGATATTCGCAATCAGCCTACGTTCAATGCGGTCAGGATTTTTGAATTCCTTACCTTTAATAATCTTTTTAACCTGTACAGCTTCGTCATCATGTGCTACCAGAATGCCGGTCAGATTTTTCATTCCCTCCCACGGAGTATAGAACATAATGTCAACCTTGGTGCCGTAGGCAGCTTCAAAGTCCTTGTCCTTCTTCAGCGGACGGTCAATGCCCGGAGAAGAAACCTCCAAAAAGTATTTGTCGGGAATAGGATCCTCTGCATCCAGAATCTCCGTCAGCTTTTCGCTCACCATCTGGCAGTCATCAATTTCAACTCCACCAGGCTTATCGAGAAAAATCCGTAGGTACCAGTCCTTTTCACGCACATATTCTACATCAACCAGAGTAAGCCCGGTATCCTGCAGAAGGGGTTCTACCATTGCGGTAATCAGTGCTTCAACTTCTTTTGCCTGCATCATTTTCACCTCCATATTAAGTTTTTCTTTCTGTATTAACCTTGCGGCCAATACCTGCCTCTGCCGCAAATGCGTCAGAAACATCGTAATAAGCGGAAAGAGCGGGCTTTAAACCCACTCTTTCACAAGTCATACTTATTTTGGCTATCCTTATTATAGCATCTGTTGACAAGTCTTGCAAGTAGCTTACGCTATATCTAGTTATTATATGTTAAATTTTATACAGAAAAATGCTAAATCTGCCACGTAAAATGTATACACTGCGCTTTCCCTTGTCAGTCGTAAAAATATCTGCTACAGTAATATAGTAAACAGATAGAGATTGTGGAAAAAGTGTCAGTTTGGACAAGGGCGCTTTATCGACAAGCTTTTTATGAAAGGTGGTATTTTTATGTCCTATAATTTTGATGCTGCTGTTTCTCCCTTTATTAAAGCACTGCCTCCATCCGGTCTGGCAAAGTTTCTTGATATTATGGCCGCTAACCCCAACATCGTACCTCTCAGCGTAGGCGAACCCGATTTTGATATTCCGCAGGCTGTCAAGGATGCCGAAATCAACAGCATCTGCGAAGGCAAAAGCTGCTATACTCCCACTCTCGGCCTTTTGGAGCTGCGCGAGGCAATTGCAGATGATATCCATAAAAACTACGGCGTTAAATACGATCCGAAAACCGAAATCATGGTAACCGTCGGTGTCAGCGAAGCACTGTACACCACTATTACTACCATTATGCATCCTGGTGACGAAATTATTCTGCCCGAGCCCTGCTACGTTGCCAACAAAGCCTGCGTTATTCTGGCAGGCGGCAAGCCTGTTTCCGTAGAAACCTATCAGGAAAACGGCTTTGTGCCTACCATCGAAGATTTGGAAAAGGCTGTTACGCCCAAGACTAAGGCTATTATGCTTGGCTATCCCAACAACCCGACCGGCGCTATTATGAGCAAGGAGCAGATTAAGGCTATCGGTGACTGGGCTGTGAAGCATGACCTGATTATCATCAGCGACGAGCTTTATGCTCATCTTACCTACGGCGGCAAAACACACACCATGTTCACCTCCTTCCCGGAATTCCGCGACCGCACCATTATTTTCAACGGCTTCTCCAAGGCCTACGCTATGACCGGCCTGCGTCTTGGCTATATCATGGCACCGGCAGCAATTATCAACGCTATGAACATCCTGCATCAGTATGTTGTGCTCTGCCCCAACGTTACGGCACAGTACGGCGCGATTGCGGCACTGAAATACTGCCGTCAGGACGTTGACAACATGGTTGCCGAATACAGCCGCCGCCGTCAGATTATGATTGACGGCTTCCACAAGATGGGACTGCCGCTGTATGAGCCTGAAGGCGCCTTCTATGTTTTCCCCTGCATCAAGGAAACCGGCCTTTCCAGCATGGAATTTGTTGAAAAGCTGCTGGAGGAGCAAGAGGTTCTCGTAATCCCCGGCAACATCTTCGGTGCCGGTGGTGAAGGCTATATCCGCTGTTCCTATGCTTACAGCGAAGAAATCCTGCATAAGGCGCTGGAGCGCATCGCCCTCTTCGTAACGAAATACAGAAATCTGAACAAGGCGAAATAACTGTTATGCTGATTAATTATTAGACACAGTTATTTTATTAGTATATAATATCAATTGTAGATTTGATATCTGCTTAAAAATTCTTTGTCTTGATTTCGCTATATCTCACTTTCCTTCCATGAGACATAGCACATAAGAAAAACACGGTGTTTATCAGCCGTGTTTTTTCTTTTTGAAAAAGCTTTTTGATTATTCTATTGCAGCAGCAGCGTAAGCTAAACAAAAAATCCGCATGAAAAAAGCATCATCATATTCCCGCTAAAACAGTTAAAGCTGCCAGCCTCCGGTTTGAGCCGGAGACGGCAGCTTTTTGCATAAAAGCATCTGCGTATAATTTTTATCTTAAGTTAAAGCTTACTGCACGCGTAACGCGACAGCGTGCATTCTGCCCGTACTTGTCTTTGGCAGGACTGAAGCGCCATTTGTTGACCGCCGTCACAACGCTGTTATCCATAGCACCGTTGCCGGAGGAACCAACCACCGTTACATCCTCTACACTGCCGTCGGCACCCACCAAAATGCGTACCGTCACTACACCTGTAGCACCGCTGTTGCGTGCGGACGCAGGATATACAGGCGCAACCTCGCGCAGCAGGCGTGGCGGCTTGATCGGCACGCCGCGGCCTTCGCCGCTGCCGTTGCCGCCTCCGCTGCCACTGCCGCTGCCTGTTCCGGTACCAGTGCCTGTACCTGTACCGCTGCCGGCAGGATTACCGGCAGGAGCCTTCGGCCCGGGGGCTGCAGTCGCCTTTTTCCTGACAACTTTCTTTTGCGGTTTAGGCGTCAGCTTTTGGTCAATAATATCCTCCAAGCTTTGGATGATAGGCTCTTCCTGCTGCTCCTCCTGTTCGATTTCTTCCTCCTGAGCTTCAGCACCGCCACCACCAGATTCCAATGAAACCTCCAAAATTTCCGGAGGCGTATGCACAAAGCGGTAGCCAAAAATGCCAAGGCCGGCGGCAAGAACAAGATGCACAGCCAGAGCTACGGCAAAGCCCTTGCCAAATCGCTTTTGTTCATCCTTCATTTGCTCTCACCTGTATCCGTAGCCAAACCGAAGCGTGTGACACCTGCTCCCTTCATTTTATCCATCAGTTGGATAATAGTTTTATAGGGCGCTTCGTCCTCCGCTCTGATAATAACCGAGAAGGAGGAATCATGCTTGCTTTCAATCGCAGCATTCTGAACCAGCATATCCATCTCGATTTTATTTTCATCAAGATAAAGGCTGCCATCCTTTTTGATTGTTACATTAAAGTTACTCTTGCTGACATTCTCCGAATGCCGGGCAACAGGCAGGCGGATAGGAATCGTCTTGACCTCGCTCATATACATAGTGCTGACAATGAAAAATACCAGCAGCAGGAAAATCATATCAATCATAGGACTAAGCATGATTTCCGGTGACTTCATCACTCTTTTACGACGTCTGCGCATTTTTCAACACCGCCCCTCATTTGCTCTGCTCGTTAGCTTTGAAAATATCAACCAACGTATCTGCGACCTCGTTGATATTCAGAGTTTCGGTTTTGATTTTACTTGTAAGATAAGCATGGATACACATACCCATAATGGCAATGCACAGGCCGAAAACGGTAGTAATCAGCGCTTCACCAATACCTGCAGTAACGGCCATCGGGTTCTGCGTTCTTTCGTTCAAAGCGTTGAAAGAAGAAATCATACCGGTAATAGTACCGAGCAGGCCGAGCATCGGCGAAAGACCGATAACAACACTCAGATAGTTGATATTTTTTTCCAGGCTATCGATAATACGGTCTGCTTTAGTATAGACAATAGTTTCCAGACGCTGGCCGAGGTCACCCTTAATATCCAGAATTTCCTTAGCCATGGCAGCAGCCTCGCCATTGCTCTGCTCTGCCAATTCACTGGCGCCAACCAGATTAAAGTCATTCATCATGCGGCAAAAACTGCTTGCGAACTTTTCTCCGGAAATAGCCTTCTTATAGAAAAGATATCGTTCCACACCAATAGCAATAGCGGCAAAGGAACACATCAGCAGCGGCCACATGCAGGGACCACCCTTAACAAAATAATCAACAGCTCCGGTAAAAATACTCATACTTAAACCTTCTTTCAAAAAAATAACGCTGCAATTTTTTTGCGGCAAATCGCAAGCTCATCATCCGCCTATACACAGCGGAAGGAAGTCGGCATAGCTCCCATATCTGATACTTGTTGCTATTTACTAGATGTTTATATTATAGCCTCTTTACTAATCTGCGTCAAGAAAACACAAACTATATAAACAAAGGCAGTACAGGAAAAATTCCCCGTACTGCCCAAAGATTTATGTTATTTGAAATACTTGGCGAAGGCCTGCGCCGCCGCTGACTGTACCTCTGTATTGAAGGCTGTATACCGCTCGAGCAGCAAACGTCCCTCTGGCGTCAGCACGCTGCTGCCGCCGCTTTTGCCGCCTGCCGTACTGCTGACCAGCGCAAAGCCCAGGTCTGCCTCCGCACGCCGCAGAATCTTCCACGCCTTGCTGGCCGACATCCCCATAGCCTTGTAGGCAGCACTCAGCGAACCGGTAGCCTCGATGCGCTGCAAAAGCTCCGCCACGCCCTTGCCGAAATCAATGCTTTCGTTATAAACGCGCACCTTCACATGATAATGCTGCGGGCCTGCATAGGTCATTTTACCACCCCTTGCCAAAGCCGCAGGCAGGATAGGTGCACACTGCACAGTTCAGGCAAAGTCCACCCTCACCCAGAGCTGCCAGCTCGTCGGCAGTAACAAGGTCACAGGCCAGCACACGCGGCAACACCAGATCAAAAATCGTACGCTTAGCGTACATTACGCATCCCGGCAGGCCCAGAACAGGCACCTGGTCTTCGCCGTAATACGACAGCAAAAACATGGCCCCCGGAAGCACAGGCGCACCGTAAGACACAATGCGTGCGCCGGTGTTTTTTATTGCCAGCGGTGTGCGGTCATCCGGGTCAACGCTCATGCCGCCGGTGCAGAGCACCATTTCCGCGCCCTTTTCCTCAATTGCGGTTTTAATCGCAGCGGTAATCTGCTCCGGTTTGTCATCCAAAACCTGCTTATATACTACCTCCACATTGAACTCGGCCAGCTTTTCCTCCAGCACGGGCGTAAAGGTATCCTTAATGCGTCCGTAGAAAACCTCGCTGCCTGTCGCCAGAACGGCAGCCTTTTTGATTTTATACGGCAAAAGCTGCAGCAGCGGTTCATCACCGCACAGCTCACGCACACGCTGCATCTTCTCCTTTTCGATAACCAGCGGAATGATGCGTGTACCGCAGAGCTTATCGCCCTTCTTCACCGGCGTATTGCCGTGACGCGTCGCAATCATCATCTGTCCGAAGCTGTTCACCAGGCGCAGACGCGCGCCGTCCACCTTAAACAGACCGTCGGCAGCGGCGGCCAGCTCAATCTTGCCCTCTTTCACAGGCGATTCATCCATCATAGTGTTTTTGCAGATGTCGCACAAAATGCGTGCGGCATCATTTTCATGCAGCATACTTTCATTAGCTTCCCACACATATAAATGCTCCTTGCCGATGGAAAGCAGCACCGGAATATCCTCCGGCTGTACCACATGTCCCTTGCGGAACACGGCATCCTTGGTCACGCCCTTGATAATCTGTGTCAGGTCATGGCAGAGAACACTGCCGACCGCATCCTCAGTACGAATTAATTTCATGTTTATCTACCTCTTATTTAGCCTGCGCAAAGCCGTAGGCGGCAAAAATCTTCATAGCTTCTTCGGTCTGCAGGAAGGCAGCAAAATCCTTGGCAGCCTCAGCCTGCGGAGCCTTCGCCAACACGCCGATAGGATAAATTACCGGCTTCTTTAAGGAGCCTGCCGGAGCTTCAGCCACAACAGTTACCTTGTCTTTCAAAAGCGCTGCATCGGTAGCGTAAACAAGGCCTGCATCGGCACTGCCTTCAGCAACCCAGTTCAAAACCTGTGTTACATTGGTGCCAAGGCTTACTTTGGACTGAATACCGTCCCATTGGCCCAGCTTGGTCAGCGCTTCCTTGGCATATTGGCCTGCAGGAACGCTGGCGGGATCGCCGATAGCAGGATGCTTAGCCTTGCTGAAATCAGTGAAGCCTTTTATTTCGCTGCCGCTTTTAGGCACAATCAGCACCAGCTTGTTTTCCAGCAGCGGCTTTACAGTGCTCTTGTCCATATAGCCCTTGTCGCTAAGTGCGTTCATCTGCTTGTTAGCCGCAGAAATAAACACATCCGCTGCCAGACCGCTTTCAATCTGTGCCTGCAGCTTGCCGCTGGCATCATATACGCCCTCAATTTTGATTTCCGGATGCTTTTGCTGATACATCGGAATGAGCTTTTGCGTAAATACCTTTTCCATGCTGGCAGCAGCAGCCAGACGCAGTGTTTTACCTGCCTGCGGTGCAGCAGCCTGCTTATCACCGCCGCCGCAGCCTGCAGCCATAACAGCTACCATTAAAGAAAATACTAAGCATAAGAGTTTTTTCATTTTACTCCCCCTGTTGTTGTTTTGTTTTATATAAATAAATATTAAGACCGATAACAACTAATAGGCAGATGCCTACAATTACGGCCACATACCAGCCTGCAGCATCCCAATCGCCTGCCGCTACGGCAGAATAAACTGCGAGCGGCAGCGTGCGTGTGCGTCCTGCAATATTTCCGGCAATCATCGCCGTGGCGCCGAACTCACCAAGACCGCGGGCGAAGGCCAACAGACCGCCGGCAATAATGCCAGGCAGTGCATTAGGCAGATGAATGCGCCAGAAAATGCGCCATTCCGTCATGCCCAGTGAACGTGCCGCCTCCAGCATGCCCTTATCAACCTGCGACAAGGCTCCGCGCGCGCTGCGGTACATGAGCGGCAGCGAAATTACCGCTGCTGCCAGCACCGTCGCCAACCAGCTGAAGGCTATTTTTATACCTGTCAGCTGATAGATAAGCTGGCCCAAAAAGCGGTTGTTGCCAAAGAAATATAAGAGAAAGAAGCCTGCTACCGTAGGAGGCAGCACCATCGGCAGCGTTATTACAGCATCAGCAAAAATCTTCAGGCTTTGGCTCTGCAGCCGTTCCACCCACCAGGCAACAATTACGCCAACAAAGAAAACTATGACGATTGTTGCTGCCGCAGTATGCAGCGAAATCCACAGCGGTGACCAGTCAATAGCGCTCATTTTCTCGCACAGTCATGGGCGCTGCCCTTCAGGATACGCAGTCCATGCTCCAGCTGCGGCAAAACGATTGCCAGTGCTTCCTCCACTGCTTTGGTGCTGCCCGGCAGATTCACAATCAGCGTCTGTCCGCGCACTACGCTCACGCCGCGGCTCAGCATTGCCCGCCGCGTAATCTTGAGTGATTCCGCACGGATGGCCTCCGCGATACCGGGCACGTTGCGTGTAGCCACCGCCATTGTTGCCTCCGGTGTAACATCACGCAGCGAAAGGCCCGTGCCGCCTGTGGTTATAATCAGATCTACCTGTCTGCTGTCCGCCAGACGCACCAGCTCACGTTCGATTCTCTTCTGCGCGTCGGGAAGCAAAACCTGCTCCACAATTTCGTAGCCTGCCTCCGCCAACAGCTGTGCTGCCCGCGGACCGCTGGTATCGACACGCTCACCCGCTGCACCCTTATCCGAAAGCGTCATTACCGCTGCGCGCAAGGGTGCGTCGGCTGCTGGAAGCGTCACCTCCAGCTCCATGCCGCTGCGCAGAACGCCGCCATGCTCTACCGTAGCAAAAACGCCTTCACGTGGCATAATGCAATCGCCCACACGCGCATAAATAGTGCAGTGACTGTGGCATTCCTTGCCAATCTGCGTCAGCTTCATCACTACTTCACCGCTGCGCATAATGCTGCCTACCGGCAGCTTTTTGAAGTCGATACCGCTTACAAGAATATTTTCACCGAAGGCGCCGATAGCGGCATCACCGCCGCGCGCATTGAACTCATCTACCTTTTCCGCACTCAGCAAACTCACCTGACGGTGCCATTTGCCGGCGTGGGCATCACCCTCGATGCCGAAATTTTCTTTGAGAACAATCTCATTAACAGGATGCTTTTCCGTACCCTTCTTTTCACTGATACATACAGCCTTGATTAAACCCTTTATGCTTGCTTCCATACAAAATCACCACTCTTTCCGCCTGCTTTGCTCAGCAGATGCACATCTGTAATCACCATCGCCTTGTCCACGGCCTTACACATATCGTAAATTGTCAGCAAGGCAATCTGTACGCCTGTCAGCGCCTCCATCTCCACGCCTGTCTTGCCTGTAGTTTTTACCAGACATTGTGCCTGTACGGCGTAGCTGCCGTTTCCCGCCAGCAGCTCAAAATCTACCGTGCACTTCGTCAGCTGCAGCAGATGGCACAGCGGAATCAGCTCACTGGTGCGCTTGGCCGCCATAATTCCCGCGACGCGAGCCACGCCCAGCACATCACCCTTGGCCACACTGCCGGCAGCAATTTTTTCATATATTTCTCTGCTTACGCAGATTTTTCCCTGCGCCACGGCAACCCTCGCGGTGTCAGCCTTGTCGCTGACATCCACCATCAGAGCATTGCCCGCAGCGTCAAAATGTGTAAATTCACTCATTGTCTGCTCCTTCAAAGCCTGTATTTATCCGCCTATCTGGTTCATATTAAAGCGCGCTGCTTTTACATCAAAGCTGTGTCCCGCAGGCTTGGCGTAAATAATCTCCTGCATGGCCTGCAGCAAATCCGCATCGCTGCCGCCGTCACGCAGCAAGCGCTTCAGGTTCATGCCCTCGTTACAGTAAAGACAGGGCTTCAGCATGCCCACGGAGGTAAGGCGTACCCTGTTGCAGACAGCGCAGAATTTATTATGCAGCGGTTCGATAAAGCCCACTGGCATTTTATAGCCGCCGATGCGCCAGTAGCTTGCAGGACCGTTGCCGTAGCGCTGTGCGTCAGGCTGCAGCTTCAGGCCTGCCTGCTCCAGTTGACTACGGATTTCACTGCCGCTCAATCCTTTTAGATCAGCGTTGCAGTCTAGCGGCATCAGCTCAATGAAGCGCAGTGGTGCATTATATTTGTCTGCTAGCTGCAGCAGCGCCATGATATCCGCAAAACCGTTCTCCGCCAAAGGCACGCAATTCAGCTTGAACGGAATCCCTGCAGACTGCAGCTCCTGCAGTGCCTGCAAAACGCTGCTCAGTCTGCCGCCGGTAAGCTCTGTATAATACGCCGCTTCCAGCGTGTCCAAACTAACGTTAATGCTGTCCACACCCGCTGCGATAAGCGCAGGCAGCTGCTGCGAAAGCAGTGTGCCGTTCGTCGTCAGCGTTACCTGCTCCACGCCTTCCGTTTGCTTCAGGCAGGCGATAAAATCGCTGCAGCCCTTGCGCAGTAAAGGCTCGCCGCCGGTGATTTTGAATTTGCGGATACCAAGCTGCAGTGCAGCGCGGCAAATACGCAAAAGCTCCTCATAGCGCAATATTTCGTTATGCGGCACATGCTCGCTTATCTCCGGCTGACAATAGCGGCAATGCAGATTGCAGCGGTCGGTAAGGGAGATGCGCAGGTAATCTATTTTGCGGTTGTATTGGTCATACATGATTGTAGTCCTTTTTTACGTGAATTGAAATTAGTTTACAAAGCGTGAACAAAGAGTATCCCAACCCTTCCGTCTGCTCGCTATGCTCGCATCCACCTCCCCTTTCAGGGGAGATATAATTGTATTTTGGAACTCTAACTTTTATATGCTCCCTGCGTCGCAAAGCGACATTAGCACGACTAGCAGTTTCTCGCGGCGCATATAGCTTGCGACAAACTGGGTCTTAGCGTCAAGGGAGCTAGCATCGCCGTAGGCGATGACTGAGGGTTATGCTGCGATATATTAATTGCTCGTTAAGGCTTTGAGCTAACCTGTTTGTGTTCTGCTATTCTTCTTGCCTGCCCCTTGCACTCTTCGAGTATAACACGACCAGCATTTTTCATTTTATGAAAAATGGGTCTTAGTATAGGGAAGGTGCCGAACGCAGCGAGGCGAAAGGGGGTTATATGCGCCCCCCGCGTCACTCTCACCCGAGAATAACGCCTGCCAAAACAAATGTGGTCTTGCAACCACATTTGTTTTCAGCTTATAAAAATCTTATTCTTCGTCAACGCCCATAGCAACTTTTTCCGGGGTAATTGGCAGCGTCATGAAGCGCTTGCCGGTTGCCTGATAAATTGCATCGGCAATCGCCGGAGCCGGAGTATTGATTACCAGCTCGCCCACGGATTTGGCACCGAAGGGACCGCTTTCCTCATAGCTGCTGGCAAAGTCAACATAGATATGACCGATATCCTCACGGCAGGGAACCTTATACTGCATAAAGGAGTTTTCGTAAATACGTCCTTTGGGACTGTAGGTTACGTTTTCCATCAGCGCCATGCCGATGCCCTGCAGAATGCCGCCTTCGGTCTGCACCTTCGCCAGATGCGGGTTAACCGGCGTACCGCAGTCAACAGATGCATAGAAGTTCACTACCTGTGCCTCGCCTGTCAGCAAATCGGTTTCAACCTCAGCCACACCGGCCATAAACGGCGGCGGGGACAGTACACTGTTCTGCTCCACGGTTTCTTCCAAAGCGATATCGTTATTCACCATAGAAGCGGTGGCGATATCAAAGAGGCTTACAGCCTTGTCGCTTACGGTATCACGCACCTCGCGTCCGTCAAAGACAACCTGGTCCGTGCCGCATTCCAGCAGGCGTGCGCCCAGCTGGCAAATTTTACCACGCAAACGCTGTGCGCAGATTTCTACAGCCTTGCCGGTAATATATGTTGTACTGGATGCGTAGGAACCGGAGTCATAAGGAGACGCGTCGGTATCCGCACCGAATACGGTAATGTTATCGTAATCACATTCCAGAACCTCTGCTGCCATCTGCGCCAGAACGGTATCGCAGCCGGTGCCCATATCGGCAGCACCGATCAGCAGAGTGTAATGCCCCTCGTCATTGATTTTGAGGGTAGCACCGCCGACGTCGCAGTAAGGAATGGAGCTACCCTGCATTGCGATAGCCACACCCATTGTGCGCACCTTGCCGTCAGGCAGCTGCTGCAGCGGGAATTTCTGCTCCCAGCCGCTCATCTCGCGTACCTGCTCCAGGCAGCGGTCCAACGCACAGCTTGTGTTGGGCGCACCATAATAAGCAGGCATAATATCGCCCTCACGCGTAATATTCATCTCACGCAGCTTAATCGGGTCCATTTTCAGACGTGCTGCCAGCTCGTTCACAGCGGACTCCACAGCAAAAATGCCCTGAGGAGCGCCGTAACCGCGGTATGCGCCTGCAGCCTGCAGGTTGGTGTAAACTACGTCAAAGCCGAAGCGAAAGGCCTCGGTACGGTAAAGAGGAATAGACTTGTGACCGGAAAGGCCGACGGTCGTGGGACCGTGCTCGCCGTAAGCACCGGTATTGGAAAGGGTATATAAATCAATCGCGCGGATTTTGCCTTCTTTAGTAGCACCAAGACGCACGCGCACCTCCATCTCGTGGCGCGGGCTGGAAGCTATATGACATTCATAACGCGAGAAAATCATCTTACTCGGCTTTTTGGTTTTCCAGGTAACAAAGGCCGGATACATTTCGCTGACGCAGCTCTGCTTAGCGCCGAAGCCGCCACCGATACGCGGTTTAACCACGCGTACCATAGTTTTGGGGATATGCAGCGCATTTGCAATAATGCGGCGGCAGTGGAAAACAATCTGCGTAGAGCTGAGGATGTTCAGACGGCCGTAGGTATCAATAGAGCAATAGGTTACGAAAGGCTCCATCATATCCTGCTGCACAGCCTTGGTGTGAGTTGTCTGGTCGATAACAACATCGCATTCCGCCAGAATCTTATCAACCTCGCCATCCTCGATAACCTCGTGGGCACACAAGTTGCGCTTATTGTCGGCACCAACCGGGCAGTTCGCCTTCCAGGTATCCTCTGGATGCACGAGCACAGGGTTATCCAGCGCAGTGCGGAAGTCAAGCACTGCATCCAGCAGCTGATACTTTACTTTAATCAAAGACAGCGCCTTGTCGACAGCCTTTTCCGTTTTGCCGGCAACAATCGCTACAATGTCACCCACAAAGCGTACATGACGGTCCAGCAGCAGGCGGTCATAGGGACTCGGTTCGGGATAGGTCTGGCCTGCGTAGGTGCAGCGCTCGCCGTCCTGGTCCACGTCCTCCCAGGTATAAATTGCTTCGATATCAGGCACCTTCGCTGCAATAGCGGTGTTGATGCTTTCAATAATAGCATTCGCATGCGGAGAACGCAGCACCTTGACAAGCAGGCAATCGTTAGGTACCAGGTCATCGGTGTAGACAGGCTGGCCTGTCACCAGCTGCATAGCATCCTTTTTGCGGTAGGATTGGTTAACTATTTTCATCTGCAGCTCCCCTCCTTATGCCTGCGCCTGAGCTTTTTTCCAGGCGATGAAATTCTGGATTCCGCGCAGCTGTCCCTCATAGCCGGAGCAACGGCACAGGTTACCTGCCAGAAATTCCTTGATTTCTTCTTCCGTAGGCTCGCTGTTTTCACGCAGCAGCGCGATAGCGTTCATAATCATGCCGGGGTTGCAGAAGCCGCACTGCTCCGCGCCTTGGTCTGCAATAAAGGCACCGAATTCCGCTGCCTCCTGCTGCATTCCCTCCATCGTTACGATGCTGTGGCCTGCAGCTCTTGCTGCCAGGATAGCACAGGAAAGCACCGGTTTATCATCCATAAATACAGTGCACAAACCGCAGTTGGTAGTGTCACAGCCGCGCTTCACGCTGTAGCATCCTTCCTTGCGCAGAAAATCGAGTAAAACTGTATCAGCCTCCACCATACGAGTCAGCTTTTTGCCATTTAAGGTTAAGGTTATCTCCATCAGGCCTTACCTCCCAGTTCTGTTAAACATCTTGCTGTCAGCACCTTAATCAGGTGTGTACGATACGCAGCACTGCCACGCGGATTGGTTTCCGTCGGCAGTAAGCCGGCAGCATATTCCGCAAAGGCCTGCGCCTTCTCGGCAGTCATAGGCAGAGTTGCGAGCTGCTCTGCATCCTTCACCAGCGCAGCCTTCGCCGGGCGAGCGCCCACTGCGGCCTGCACACCTTCCTGCGTCAGCGCCGCAGCACAGGTCAGTACCGGAAAGTCGGTTTTGCTGATGCGCACGGATTTATAGCTGTAATGCGCTGCCGTCTTTTTAACAATAATGCGTACCAGAATATCTCTGTCATACGGTATATTCACAAAATCTGCCAGCGGCACAATACCGCCCTTGTATAATTCCACATAGCTGTCCATTACCAAAAGCAGTGTCAGCACATCCGAAAAGCCGAAGCGTCCGAACACACTGCCGCCTACGGTAGCAAGATTGCGGAACTGCACACCTACAATATGGCGCAGCGCCTCCTTATTTGCTCCCTCACTGTAAGCAGTAAAGCCTTCATGCAGCTCCAGCTGGCGCAAGCTCACCATCGCACCGATGCGAAATTCCGTTTCTGTTTCCTCTATTGTATCCAGGCCTAAAGCCGACAAATCAATCGCTGTCTGCACATTGCCCTTGCTCAGGCGCATCCACAGCATACCGCCAAGCACGCGGTTAGGACGCTTCTGGTTCAGCTGCCAGGCCTCCTCCAGCGTTGCTGCCTGCTTATATTCACGAATTGTCAACATATACTGCCCTCCTGTTCTTTTTTATTGCATACCTATTCCATTTTATTTTACCATATTTTTTCTATACTTGAAAATAGAAAAAATGTACATAGGCTCATAAGTTACATTCTTCTGCAACACAAGAAAAAATGGATGCCTCTCTGTAAAGCAAGAGAAGCATCCATAATTCTTTGATTAAAAATTCTAAGCAGGCTTATTTGCCTTTTTTAGCACCCTGACGGCGGTTGCTGCCGGTTTTGGGAGCCTTGCGCTTATCAACAACGGAATTGCGTCCACGCTTAGGTCCTGCGGGCTTTTTCTTTTTGGCAGCCACAGCAACGCGACGTGCCACAACACCGCCCTCCAGGTTTTGGCGTTCCATCAGAATACCCAGCTTGGTTTCGATATTACGCAGCCATTTAACCTCGTCGGCAGTATAAAGCGTAATTGCTTCGCCCTCATTGCCTGCACGTCCGGTACGGCCGATGCGGTGAACATACCAGTCGACGTCATGCGGAATATCGTAGTTCACAACATGGGTTACGCCCTCAACGTCCAATCCGCGGGCAGCCAGATCGCTGGCAACCAGAATCTGAATCTTAGCATCACGGAAGGCCTTCATAACCGTTTTGCGCTTTGCGGGAGACATTTCGCCATGCAGTACATCAACGTTGTAGCCCTGCATGCCTAGCCAGTCACCCAGCTCCTTGGTGCGCTCCTTGCTCATGCAGAAAACAATCATCAGATAAGGATTCAGGCGGTCAATAAGCGCTGCCACAGCCTTATTCTTGTATTCGTCGGTTGTTTTCAGGCAAATCTGCTTGATTTTCTCCACGGTAGCTTGGTCAGGATTGATATCAATCAGCGCGCAGTTTTTCGTCAGCTTGCGTCCCAGCTTGCGCACCTCTTCCGACAGAGTTGCGGAGCAAAGCATCGTCTGATGCTCCGGCGCGGTCATAGCAATCAGCTCCAGCGCTTCATCCATAAAGCCCTGCTGCAGCATTTCGTCAACCTCGTCCAGTACCAGGTAGCGCACACCGCCAAGGTCGGTGTTGCCCTTGCGGATGTGGTCCAAAAGACGGCCGGGAGTACCGATCAGCACATGGCTGCGTCCCTCCAGCTTATATTTTTGCGTTTCGAAATCACGTCCGCCGGTAACAGCCAGCACTTTGATATCGCTTTCGCCCAGGATTTTTTTCATTTCAGTAGCAATCTGCTGTGCCAGCTCACGCGTCGGCGTAATTACCAGTGCCTGCACGTAGCTTTTGGCAGTATCGATTTTTTCTGCCAGCGGCACCAGGAAAGCCAGTGTCTTGCCTGTGCCTGTCTGCGCACGGGCGATTACGTCACGTCCGGCAAACAGCGCCGGGATAGCCTGCTCCTGTACCGGCATCGGCTTTTTGATGCCCATTTTCTGAAGCTGCTCTACGGTGTGGGCACAAACCTTTAAGGCTGCAAATCCATTTGTCATTTCACATTCCTCTTTTCCTCTAAATTTTATCTTCTGACCTTATGGTCTTTTTTCTCTATAACTTTAGTATTATATCATAAATCAGGCAGGAACGGAAAGATGCAGGCAAATTTTTCTGCTGCATATGATTTCTATAGCCTGAAAACTATCTCTGATTTTTATAATTAAGCATATAAAAATGCTTAGACAAACAAATTGTACATGCGACAAAAGGCCCCTGCCGGCAATTGCCGACAGGGGCTTTGGCTTATTCAATTTATTCAACTTAACGGGCCGACATTTGCTTTTACATTACGCCTCTGAAATAGTGGCCTCTTGTAGTACCCGGCAGATTTTCCGGTGCCTCCACCGCACCGCCAAGAATCTTGCGGTACAGCGCCACAAGCTCGCCCAAGCGTGCTACATCGTAATCACGACCGTCAATTCTCAGCGCCGCTACGCCTGCTTCCGCCATATGCTGCACATTGGCAGTCATCGAAAGCTCATGTGCATTCAGAATATGCATGCGGCAGAACTGGTCGGTAACAATCGGGAAGCGTGCATCCTTGCGGTCACCCAGGAACAAAGGCTCTGCACAGTTAAACTTGCAGGCACCCTTATCCAACGCACCCAAGAAGCTGCCGCCTACACAGTATTCGGAAACCATCATTTCCAAGCGTCCCTGAATCATGCACTCCAACGGCAGCGGGCTGACGCTCACAAGATGCTCAACCTGCGCCATAGTCAGCTCGGGGCTGAGCACTGCGCTTGCAGCGCCCTGCTCCTGCCAGAACTGCAGTGTCTGGCTGTTGAAAATATTCAAAGACATGTCTGCTACCAAATTAAGCGCTGCATGCTTGTTCGCCAAGGGCCACAGGCCGTTGTTGTTGATGTAAACAAAATCCGGCTGCAGCTCTTCCCACAGAGTGAAGAGCTTACCGAAATATGCCAGCTGTGCTTCCTTGATGATACGCGGAGTAGCAAAGGCCAGCTGACGGCCTGCCTTGCGCACCAGCTTGGCAGCCTTAGCATAATCCGCCTCTGACGGCAGCTGATGGTTAAAGCAGTCACCGCCAAAGAGAATGCGTTCAGCACCTGCCTGCAGCGCAGCATTGACCTTCTCAACGCTGTCGCAATGCACTACCAGAACGGATTCATGCTGTTTAGCCTTATGTGCCTGCGGCACTAATTGCTCGCTGAAGCTGTGCACCGCTGTGCGCGCCGGTGCGAAGGCATTCAGACGCGCTGCATCCAGTGCCTCGCATGCCATACGGCGTGCTTCGTTCATTTCGCTCATCGGCACCATAACATTTTCATCATGCTCAAAAAGCAGGCTGTTCAGGAAATATTCAGTCGTACCGAGGCGGTCCAGCTGCTTGCGCACGCCCGCCTCATCCAGCGCACGCTTGCGTGCTGCCTCTACGATAAAATCGGTTTCGCCGTATCCGACATTGCCTTCATCATCCGTCAGCGTAACGGTCATGGGCTCGCCTAAGCGCGCAGTAACAACGGCATCTACCGGAATGCGTTTTTTAGCGTCCGGTCCGAAGAACTGCTGCGCATAGCTCATCAACCTGCTGTCGAGCGTGCAGAAAACGCGGTCATTCAAGCGTACTCCGTTAGGCACATCAATCGTTACCTGCTGTCCGGGGGCAGCGCTCTGCACGCTATTACCGCCGCACAGCATATCCGTAACAGTGGTGCCTACGCGTCCGCCCACGCTTACCCAAAACTCCAGTCCGTCGCCCAGATGCAGCTCCTTCTCCAGCTTGATAACTGCCTTATTACGGTTTTTATCCAGCTTCGCTACACGGCCGATAAGCACACCGCGGTTGTTAGGACGACGGTCGCTCATCATCGTACGTCCGGGACGGCGTTCCAAATAAGCGGTGGTGAAGTCACGGTTGAAGATTTGCTCGATATTCGCCAAATCCTCCTCCGGCACGTTGTAGTCACCGGCAAGATAGCTGTCAATCGCACGGCGGTAAGCATCTACTACTACCGCAACATATTCCGGACGCTTCATGCGTCCTTCTATTTTGTAGGATACAACGCCTGCGTCAATCAGCTGCGGCAAAATGCTCAAGGTATTCATATCCTTGGGGCTCAGCAGATACTGGCCTGCATCCTTGCCCTGCAGCATATCCTCATCCTTCGCGTTGAGCAGCTTATACGGCAAACGGCAAGGCTGGGCACAGCGTCCGCGGTTACCGCTGCGGCCGCCGATAAGACTGCTCATCAGGCATTGACCGCTGTAGCATACGCACAATGCGCCATGGATAAAGGTTTCGATTTCACTGCCTCGGCTGCAGGCGGCACCGATCTCCTTCAGGCTCAGCTCACGCGCCAATACGCTGCGCTCCATGCCTGCACCCATAGCGAAGTCTACACCGCTGCTGTTGGTAATGCTCATCTGCGTGCTGGCATGCAACGGAAGCTCCGGCACAATTTTCTGCGCCAGGCGGATAACGCCCAAATCCTGCACAATGAGTCCGTCTACGCCTACGTTATTCAAAAACAGCAGGTAAGCGGATAAAGCCTCCAGCTCGCTGTCATCAACCAAAGTATTGACGGTAATATACAGGCGCACATGGTGCATATGCGCAAAATACACCGCCTTAGCCATTTCCTCTTCATCAAAATTGCTGGCATAGGCACGTGCGCCAAAGGCTTTACCGCCCATATATACAGCATCGGCGCCGGCGTTTACCGCTGCCTCCAATGCTTCCCAGCTGCCTGCGGGAGCAAGCAGTTCTATTGTTTTCTTTTCCATATGTTATCTACCTTTCACGCACTGCTGCCAGCAGTCTGTCATATCTGGCCTGCAGGCTTTGCAGCTCTTCTGCCAGCACAGCATTTCTTTGCTGCATTTCCTGCTCGAGCGCAGCATATTTTTCCTGCATTTTCTGTTCTGCTGCTGCGCACTTTTGCTGTAGCTCCTGCTCCATCGCAGCGCATTTTTCCTGCATTTTTTGCTCCGCTGCCACGGATTGCTGCTGCATTTCCTGTTTCAGAGCAACGCATTTTTCCTGCAGCTCCAGTCTGTCTGCAGCCAGATCGAGCGCCGTCCAGATGGCGATTTTATCTGTCTGCAGCAGCTTTTTGCTTTCTGCCAGCTCCTGCATTCTTCTGTCTACCTCTGCTGCTATTTTCAGCACCTGTTCTTCGGAAGCAGAGGTCGTTAATGCATAGGTACTATTATATATTTTTACAGAAACTGATGCTTTTTCCATAAACACATCCTCTAGCTTATTCTGCGATAACGGTAAAGTTAAAGCTTTGCAGGCTCATTTTTTCCCAAGAGCGCTTGTAATCCATGCGGATATTATAGGTACCGGGCTTGGTAACCGCCAACACCAGAATTTCAACGCCGGGCGCACCCATTCTTTTCTCATCATCGCGCGGAATGGTAAACGAGCTGCCTACCTTGCTTACTGCCGGTGAGCTGCAGGCAAATTGCCAGCCGTAGCCGGTGGAAGGATTGCTGTCCAGCTTCAGCGCCATAAGTCCGCTTGCAGGCAGACGCAATGTTTTGCCTGCAGCCTTATCGGTAATTTTTGCCAATTGCAGTAAGCGTCCCGCTTCGCCGATACGCAGGGAGGTAACTACATCCCTGTAGGGCACAAAGCTGTTGTAGGCAGCATTTTTCTTGCTGCGCACAAACAATCCCTCTTCGCCGAAGAGCACATTATCATAATTGCCCAAAGCAGCCTTTACATTATCATTATCGACAAAGAAATCCGTAACCTCGAACTCCTTGCCGGTTGTCAAATCAAGATTCAGTCCGGCATATGCCTTGCGTCCGCCGTTGTCTGCCTCCAGCAGCAGGCTCACCAGACTCGGACGGTTCAGCATCACCTTATAGGTTACACTTCCCTGACCGCCAACCTCCTTGACCAGCTTAGCTGCAGCATCGCGCACCATAGCGTTGGCCTGTTTTTCCAGCTCTGCGGAATTACTGCCGTCGATATAAGGCAGCGTTGCCGTTGCCTTGCCTACAGAGGTCTGTTCGGTAAGCACCGTAGTCTGCTGGTCTGCCAGCACCGGCAGAGATAAACATAAGCACAATAATGTTGTCAACAGGATTTTCATAGCCTGCAGCTCCTTTCCAAAAACAATGTTCCAAGCCTTGAACCTCTTGGTAAAAATTAAGCAGGAAGAAAAGCCCTCCTGCTTAATTAAAGCAATCGCGCTAAAACTAGCCGCCAATCGCTATTTTACAATCATAAACTTTTAATGAACTCAACAGCCTTTTCCAGACGTGCCAGAGTTCTTTCCTTACCCAGCAGAACCATAACGTCAAACATACCGGGGCTTACGGTGCGTCCGGTCAGAGCCAGACGAGTCGGATGAATAACCTTGCCCAGAGCCAGACCGTTATCGGCAGCAATCTTATTGTATGCTGCTTCAGTAGAAGCCAGGTCATATACATCATCAGCCTTAATTGCTGCAATGCACTGCTCCAGTACAGGAATATTTTCTGCCTTGAAGTGCTTAGCTACACCCTTTTCATCGTATTCTTCAACATCCTTGAAGAAGTAAGTGGAAGCATCGGCAACCTCCTGCAGAGTTTTAACGCGTACACGTACAACGTCTACGAGCTTTTCAAAGTATGCTTCGTTGGCAGCATCGTTGAACCATTCTTCGGTTACCAGGCCGTCTTTAACGAAGAAGGGCTTAGCATCCGGCAGAATTTTTTCCAGCGGCAGCTCGGACAGATATTGGCCGTTCATCCAGGTGAGCTTTTTGGTGTCATAAATAGCAGCCTTTTTGCTCATCTGCTCCAGCTCAAACAGCTTAACGGTTTCTTCCAGAGTGAAGATTTCGCGTTCATCGCCGGGGCCCCAGCCAAGCAGAGTCAGATAGTTGATGATAGCTTCCGGCAGATAGCCTTGGCTGCGGAATTCTTCAACGGAGGTTGCGCCGTGGCGTTTGCTCAGCTTGGAACGGTCCATAGCCAGAATCATTGGCATATGACCGAACTTAGGCGGCTCCCAGCCCAGTGCTTCGTAAACCAGCAGCTGCTTCGGAGTGTTGGAAAGATGCTCCTCGGCACGCAGTACGTGAGTCATGCCCATCATATGGTCATCGACACAAACAGCGAAGTTATAGGTAGGAATACCGTTGGATTTTACAATTACGAAATCGTCGAACTGGTCCATGTTAAAGGTAACTTCGCCATGAATCAGGTCATGAACGGTGATGCTGCCCTCGGCAGGAATTTTGATACGAATGGAATACGGTTCGCCTGCAGCGATACGTGCTTTAGCCTCTTCTGCCGGAATATCGCGGCAGGTACGTGCATAACGGAACGGTTGCTTAGCAGCGCGTTGTTTTTCACGTTGTGCAGCCAGATCCTCGGTAGTGCAGAAGCAGTAGTATGCTTTGCCTTCGTCCAGCAGCTGCTGAGCATATTTTTTGTAGATATCAAAGCGCTCGGACTGATAGTAAGGACCGTATTCACCGCCGACTTCCGGGCCTTCATCCCAGTTGATGCCCAACCATTTCAGGCTGGTAAGGATTTGGCTTACGGAATCCTCTTTCAGGCGTTCAATATCGGTATCCTCGATACGCAGAATCAGCTTACCGCCCATTTTGCGGGCAAACAGCCAGTTAAACAGCGCAGTACGCGCACCACCAATATGTAAATACCCAGTAGGACTGGGAGCAAATCTTACTCTGACTTCAGACATTTCATCGTCTCCTTACATTTTAATTACAAATATAGATTGTCAATCAGATTAATTATACAGCTTTGAAGAAAAAAGTGCAAATATTAATCTGCGTTGCCGCCGTTTTTTATTTTTCTTCATGATTTAAAGAAAAACCAAATCCGAAAGACTTCGTTCATAGAAAATCGCTTTTATTGCTATTATTTCGCATTTTTTCGTTTGTCTAACCGCTGTTTTCGTATTATAATATTGTAATAAAGTAAATAAAAGGAGGATGCTTATGTGCCAAACCCCAGATTGGTCCGTCGGTGACCGCTATCTGCGTGAAAACGTTCCAGAGCTCGCCCCGTTAGTTGACCGTTATTCGCCCTGTCCGTTAAAACCAAAATCTAAAGAGGTTTATTTTACTATATTACTGACCGGTATTATTGCCCAACAGCTGCCGCCTGATGTCAGCCAGCAGCTGATGAAAAAGCTCGAAGGCCTCACCGGCAATCCCATTACGCCGCAGGCAGTGCTTAATGCTTCCGCTGATGACCTGCTCAGCATCGGTCTGGTTAAGCAAAAGGTAGATTACCTGCGCAGCTTTGCCGAAGCAGTGATCAACGGCAGCGTAACCATGGATAAGTTCGATGATATGACCGACAGTCAGATTACCAAACAGCTGATGCAAATCCGCGGCCTCGGCCAGTGGACCATCGAAATGTTTCTGCTGCTGGCTCTGTGCCGCACGGACGTTGTTCCCAGTGCTGACTTCATCTTCAAAAAAGAGCTGCAGAAAATGCTTAATCTAAGCGAAATTCCCAAACGCGGCAAAATCAATACACTAACAGAAAGCTGGCGTCCCTGGCGCTCGCTCGCAGTGTGGTATATCTGGCAAAAAGCTAACGATAGCGAAAAAAAATAACACAAAAAGCAAAACAAAACCGTCCTTCCCTGTCTGCATTTTTGCAGATAACGGGAAAGGACGGTTTTTCTTATTCTCCGAACATTATTTACTGTTCACTAATCACTGAATACTATTTCAGGCTGGCAATAGCGGCAGCGGTATCCTCAGCGCCGTAAACATAGGAGCCTGCTACCAATACGTTGGCACCGGCAGCCTTCACCAGCTTGGAGGTTTCGGCGTTTACGCCACCGTCAACCTGAATATCCACGTTCAGGCCACGCTCGGTAATCATCGCATGCAAGCGCTCAATCTTCGGCACTACGCCTTCAATAAAGCTTTGGCCGCCGAAGCCAGGGTTAACTGTCATCAGCAGTACCATATCAACGTAAGGCAGAATTTCTTCTACCGTACTCAGGCTGGTAGCGGGGTTCAGTGCAACGCCGGCCTTCATGCCCTCAGCCTTAATCTGCTGGATGCAGCGTTGCAGATGCTTGGTAGTTTCTACATGCACAACAATCTGGTCGGCACCGGCAGCCTTGAAATCGGCAATGTATTTCTCCGGATTTTCTACCATCAGATGGCAGTCGAAAAACAGGTCTGTTACCTTACGGATTTTTTTCACTACAGGAGCACCGAAGGTCAGGTTAGGTACAAACTGGCCGTCCATAACATCGATGTGTACCCAGTCGGCACCGGCAGCTTCAATTTTTTTGATTTCATCTGCCAAATAAGCAAAATCGGCAGATAAAATTGATGGAGCAACTTTAATCATCATTTTCTTCCCTCTTTCTCTTGCAGGAGTTTTACCTCTGCTAACATTGTCAAATATGATTCATAACGGCTGGCAGAAATCCTTCCTGCAGCCACAGCATCCTTTACACCGCATACAGGCTCGTGCGTATGCGTACAGGGACAGAACCTGCAGCCTGCCTCATAATCGGCAAACTCGCGGAAGGAGGCCAGCACCATTTCGGCGGTCAGTCCCTCCAGCAGCAGATTGCCGAAGCCCGGAGTGTCCGCAATATAGCCTTCGTCGAACGGCAGCAGCTGTGCATAGCGTGTAGTATGCTTGCCACGGCCGATTTTTTCGCTAACCTCGCCCGTGCGCAGGTCCACGCTGCTGTCGATAGCGTTGATGGTAGACGATTTGCCTACGCCCGAAGGTCCGCCAAAGGCACAGATTTTACCACGCAGACGCTCACGCAAAGCCTCCACGCCGGTGCCGTTCTGTGCCGACAGAGTATAAACCTCATAGCCGATAGGCTCATAAACAGCCTTTACCTGCTCAATCAGGCCCGCAGGAGCGTTATCCTCCTTGTTGAGCACCAAAATCGCAGGAATTTTCGCCAGCTCTGCCAGCGCCAGCAGCTTATCTGCCAGCAGAAAGCTGAAGTCCGGCGCAGCACAGGCAAAGGCTGCCACAAACAAATCCAGATTAGCCAGCGTAGGGCGCGGCAGAAAATTTCTGCGCGGCAGCACACCGGTAATCATCCCCTCGCGCTTTTCGCTGCTGCTTACCTCAAAGCAGGCGATATCGCCTGTTGCCAGCGAAAAACGGTTTTTCTTCATTTTTCCCTTTACCTTGCAGGTATAGGGCTCGCTTTCGCCCTCAACCTTAAGGTAATAATAGCCGTTATAATTTTTCAGGACTCTGCCCTGCAGCTCTGCCATGTTTACAGATTCCTTTCAGATATGAGCTTGCCGTCACAGATGAACTGAACCTTGGCATTGCCTGCATATTCCACCTTCTGACGCAGACGCACGCTGCCGTTTTGTGTACCGCTGTACAGTGTTGCCGTGCCGTTATCATCCGTCAGTACAATACGCACGTTGGCAGGCTTGCCGCTCGGTACGACAAAGTCAACGTAGGCGCTCTTCTTTTCGCCGCCGGCAGCTACAGTAATCGCTACAGCCGCGCCGTCGTTAAGGTTACTGCCTACACCTGGGTTGCAGGCCAAAACTACATTCTTCTTAGCGTTGGCATCCTGAACCTTTTTGATTTCACCCAGCTTCAGGCCTGCCTGCTCCAGCATGCCCTTGGCTTCGTCAACGGATTTGCCGATAATATTCGGAACCGGCTTGTCGCCCTCGTTGATTACCAGGTCGATGGCAGTTCCTTTTGGAGCCTTGTCCAGGCCCTTCGGCGACTGGCTGAGAACAGCGCCAATTTTGCCGCCGTCCACATGCTTGCGCGTCACCTTGCCGACCTTAAAGCCTGCATCCGCCAGCTGCTGCTCCGCCTTCGACAGCGACATGCCCGTAACATCAGGCACAGCCTTCAGCTCCGCACCCTTACAGATGGTCAGGATAATAAGGCTGCCCTGCTTACGTTTTTCGCCGGCCTTTGGAGACTGCTCCATAACAGTACCGGGCTTAAACTTATCAGGATCGCCGTATTTTTCCTCCAGCTCTACCTTAAACTCCTTTTCCTCAAGCAGCTTCTGTGCTTCAACAACCGTCATATTGGTAACATTAGGCACTTCAATTTCCGCCAGGTTGCGGTTGAAGATAAAGTGCGCTACCAGCGAAATTGCTACTACCGCAGCAGTAATCATTACTATCAGTTTGGTATAATTCAGCTTTTTCTTAACCACCGGTTTTTCATCCCCTGCTTTTTCGGAAGGCATTGCTTCCTGCTTTTCCTGAATTTTTTCCGGCTCTTGTGTTACAGCCGGAGTTACCTGCTTCGGCGGCAGCTCACTGCGCACCGGCTTCATAATCACCGTAGCACCGTCATCATGGCTATCGACAACATTGCCGTTGGACTTCACCGCGCCCAGCTCCTGATGATAGTCCTCGCTGCTGAACGGGAAGAGCTTCATCTTTAGGTTCAGCAAATCGCGTCGCATCTGTCCGGCGTTAGCGTATCTGTCCTCACAGCGCTTCGCCAGCGCCTTGTTCATAATCTCCTGCATGCCCTCGGGAACATTATCCATGTAGTCCTTCAGCTGCGGCACAGGCTTTTCTACATGCATCATAGCAACAGAAACAGCCGTTGTACCGACGTAGGGAACCTCACCCGTAAGCATTTCGAAGAGCACTATGCCCAAGGAATAGACATCGCTGCTGGCAGTAATCTTACCGCCACAGGCCTGCTCCGGTGAAATATAATGCACTGAACCCATCACCGATTTGGAATAAACCATCGTCTGATTCGTGACCATTTTGGCAATACCGAAATCAGCGATTTTAGGATTCATATTTTTATCAATCAAAATATTCTGCGGCTTAATGTCACAGTGAATAATGTTATGGCTGTGAGCATGCTGCAGCGCATCTGCAAGACGCACAGCGATTTCCAGAACGGTATTCAGGCTCAGCTTATGCTCCTGCATATACTCCTTCAGAGTAACACCGTCAACATATTCCATAACTATATACTGATTGCTGCCCTCCGACACAACATCATAGATATTGATGATATACGGATGCACCAGTCTGGCTGCAGATTTTGCTTCTCTACGGAACTGCTCCAGCAGCTCGTTATCCTCCAAGAACTGGTCGCGCAGCATTTTTACAGCCACATTACGGTCTAAAAGCTGGTCGTGGGCCAAAAAGACTTCGGCCATACCGCCATAGCCAATCGGACGAATAATCTCATAGCGTCCGTTCAAGATGGTCTTGCCATTTTTATCCATTACAGCTTTCCTCCTCCTGCGTAGTTAAATCAATCAGAATCAGGGACACGTTATCGCGTCCGCCGTTGTCCAGGCTCTGCTCCAGCAATTTGTCCGCAGCCTGCTCCGGATCGGCACAGCCGATAATCCGGCTGATTTCAGCTGCACGCAACATGTCGGACAGACCGTCGCTGCACAACAGCAGCCTGTCACCCTCCTGCAGACGGAAGCTGAAGAAATCAGCCTTTACCGTTTCCTCGACACCCAGGGCTTGCAGCAAAATATTACGCTGCGGATGTACAAAGGCTTCCTCGTCCGTGATTTTTCCCTGTTCCTTTAAATCTGCTACCAGTGTATGGTCATGCGTCAGCTGCTCCAGCTTGTCGTCACGGAACAGATACAATCTGCTGTCGCCTACATGGCAGCAGTAGCCGTGGCCGTCCCCAGGCAGATAAAGCGCTGTCATCGTCGTTCCCATGCCGGAATAGCTTTCGTTGCTCACCGCCATTTTATAAACGTGCGTATTGGCCTTGTCAAAGGCCTCCAGCATAACCTTACGGATATTCTGTTCCTCCTGCTCATGACGCAGGCTGTGTGTTGCAGCCTCAAAGGCTTTAATAGTAGATCTGCTGGCGATTTCACCTGCCGCATAGCCTCCCATGCCGTCGGCAACGGCAAAAAGAGAAGGCTCGCGTACCAGCAGCGCATCTTCATTATTCTCTCTGACCAGGCCCACATGGGTTCTGCTGATTACCTGCATTATTTTTGCTCCTGTTCCTTGGCAAATTTAGCCCGCAGCTGACCGCAGGCCGCATCAATATCCTTGCCCATCTCCTTACGAACGGTAGCGTTAATCCTGTTTTTCTGCAGGATGCGCAAAAAGCGTTCTACTGCCGCCTTGGATGGACGCTCAAAGCCCTGCTCCGGTACCGGGTTGGCCGGTATCAGATTAACGGATGCCTGCTTATAGCGCAGGTAATTGCTCAAAAGCTCCGCGTCCTGCGGACTGTCATTTTTTCCCTTCAACAGAATATATTCATAAGTTATCTGCCTGCCGCTAGCTTTGCTGTAGCTTTCAGCAGCTGTCAGCACATCCACGAAAGGATAGCCCTTGTTGACAGGCATCAGCGCCGTACGCAGCTCGTTTTTGACAGCATGCAGCGAAATTGCCAGATTAATCGGCTTGCCCTGCTCCTCCAAGCGCTTGATGCCCGGAATGATGCCGCAGGTCGAAAGCGTCATATTACGGTAGCTCATGTTGCAAGTGTCCTCACGATGCAGAAAATCCAGCGCCTGCAAAACGCTGTCAAAGTTCAGCATCGGTTCACCGCTGCCCATAACCACCACTCTGCTCACCATTGCCCCCTGCTCACGCAGGCGTTCATTGAACAGGTAAACCTGCGCTACGATTTCTGCCGCCGTCAGGTTGCGTACAGCACCCTTCAGGCCGCTGGCACAGAAGGCGCAGTGCATATCGCAGCCGACCTGGCTGGAAACGCACACACTGTAGCCGTAATCATGGTGCATCAGAACAGTTTCTACCGAATTGCCGTCCGGCAAGCCCAAGAGCAGCTTGCTCGTCATGCCGTCGGAGGAATTCTGCTCACGCAAAATTTCCAGACTGTGCGGCAGCACGGTGAATTTTTCCTGCAGTACGGCAATATCGGCCTTGCTCAGGTTGTGCATAGCGGCAAAATCAAAGACCGACTTTTGGTACAGCCATTGAAATACCTGCTTGGCACGGAACTTTTTCAGGCCTGCCGCCACAAATAATTCTTGTAATTCTTCTATTGGTAAAGCAAAAATATCTTGCATTCTCTTACCTCTATATTACTGCTTTTTCATCAGCTTACAGATATAAAAGCCGTCAATGCCGTCATTCTGCGGCAGAAGCTGCAGCTCCTGTACCTGCTCGCCCGTCAGCGGATGCGTAAATTCCACACGCTGCCATTCGGGATGCTGCGTTAAAAACTCTTCTACCAGATAATGGTTTTCACTCTGCTCAATCGTGCAGGTGCTGTAAACCATGGTACCGCCGTCCTTCACGTACTGTGCGGCATTCTTTAAAATTGCCAGCTGCAGCGGCGGGAACAGCTTCAAGTCCTTACGCTGCTTGCGCCATCGTGCTTCCGCACGGCGGCGCAGCACACCCAGACCGGAGCAGGGTGCATCAACCAAAACTCTGTCAAACGCGCCCAACCATTCGCTGCGCAGCTGCAGAGCATCGTTCTGCAGCGCCTTAACACTCTTCATACCCAGACGGACAGCATTTTCGGCAATCAGCTCCAGCTTGTGCTCGTGGATATCGCAGGCGATAACCTCGCCCTTATCCTGCATCAGCTGTGCCATATGTGTTGCCTTGCCGCCGGGAGCGCTGCACATATCCAGCACACGCATTCCGGGCTGCGGCGCCAGCACCGGCGCTACCAGCATGGAGCTTTCGTCCTGA
>ENA-OPCK01000170-OPCK01000170.1-human-gut-metagenome-genome-assembly--contig:-NODE-170-length-39587-cov-16.300137_pt1 | contig 39587 bp, 29 predicted proteins | sample MGYA00241249_ERZ501478 | MGnify/ENA primary metagenome ERZ501478 (study PRJEB25962, sample SAMEA2042629) | human gut metagenome | biome: human gut; feature: human-associated habitat; material: faeces...
TGTGCAAGGGTGTGTAAGATACTTTGAAATCATCTTACACTCTTGAAACATCTGTGTATCAACATGTTACGCACAAAAAGTGTAAGATGGCAGTAAAAGCACACACATTCTTTTACATGTAGGCAGACGGGGAGGGTAGCAAATATTTGTATACAAGTTGTACACTTGTAAGTTTACATAAAATACACAAAAGGCCGCTGCGCGGTTGGTCACGGACTAACGTCCGGGTGGCCCAAGGAACATAAGGACTGATGCCGTAGCGAGTCGCTAACGCGGAGAATATAACTCACAAACAAAGAAACACCGCAATATCCGGACTTCGTCACTTTCTGCGCCGTTGAATGGCGCATATTGAAAATCTGTGAGCTGCGTCATTTTGTTTGGGAGATGTATTGACGAAGTCAGAAAATGCTGCTTTTGTCGTAAATAAATAGTAACTTTGCCGTCAGAAATAATAACGAAACAAACAATAGCATAAATGAGTTTACAATGCGGCATCGTGGGTCTGCCCAACGTGGGCAAGTCAACCCTGTTCAACTGCCTGAGTAATGCCAAGGCACAATCTGCCAACTTCCCCTTCTGCACCATAGAACCTAATGTGGGCGTAATAACCGTGCCCGACGAGCGTCTGACCAAACTGGCCGAACTCGTACACCCGGGCCGCATCGTGCCCACCACGGTCGAGATAGTAGACATTGCCGGTCTGGTAAAGGGCGCCTCAAAGGGTGAGGGCCTCGGCAACCAGTTCTTGGGCAATATCCGCGAAACGGACGCCATCATACATGTGCTGCGCTGCTTTGACGATGGCAACGTGGTGCACGTGGACGGCAGCGTAGACCCCGTGCGCGACAAGGAAATTATCGACACCGAGCTGCAGCTCAAGGACCTTGAGACGGTGGAGAACCGCATCAAGCGCGTGGAGAAGATAGCCAAGGTGGGCGGTGACAAGAATGCCAAAGTAGAGTACGACGTGTTGCTGGCCTACAAAGCCGCCCTTGAGGAGGGCAAGAGTGCGCGCAGCGTGGAGTTTGAAACCCTCGAGGAGCAGAAAGCAGCCAAAGGCTTGTTCCTGCTCACTTCAAAGCCTGTGCTCTACGTGTGCAACGTCGACGAAGGCTCGGCCGCTACAGGCAACCACTATGTAGACGAGGTGCGCGAGGCCGTGAAGGAAGAAGGTGCCGAGGTGCTGGTGCTTGCCGCACAAACCGAGGCCGACATAGCCGAACTCGAAACCTACGAGGAGCGCCAGATGTTCCTGCAAGATGTAGGACTCGAAGAAAGTGGCTGCAACCGCCTTATCAAGGCCGCATACCACATGCTCAACTTGCAGACATTCATCACGGCCGGCGAGATGGAAGTCAAGGCATGGACCTTCCACAAGGGTTGGAAAGCCCCGCAGTGTGCCGGTGTCATACACACCGACTTTGAAAAGGGCTTTATCCGTGCCGAAGTCATCAAGTACGACGACTATATTCGCCTTGGCTCAGAAAGTGCTGTGCGCGAGGCCGGCTTGCTCCACGTCGAGGGCAAGGAATACGAGGTGCAGGACGGCGACATCATGCACTTCCGCTTTAATGTATAACCCCACAAAGTGATGGTGTGCCAACGAGAGGTGCTGTCAATGCGCCCTCCTTGGCACGCCTTTTTTCATTATGACCATTTGGAATCCGTCAATCGTGGCCTTTAGTTTAGGTCCCGTCGAGGTGCGCTGGTATTCGCTGTGCTGGTGCATAGGTTTGGCGCTGGCCTATGTTGTAGTGTACAAACTCTACAAGCGCCAGGGCATACCACAGGAAAAGTTCGACCCCCTCTTTCTATACTGCTTCATAGGCATACTGGCCGGTGCCCGCCTGGGCCATTGCCTGCTTTACGAGCCAGGCTACTTTCTGAGCCACCCGCTCGAAATGTTGCTGCCCATGCACAAGATGGCCGACGGCAGCTGGAAGTTTACCGGCTATGCCGGCCTTGCCTCGCATGGTGGCACATTAGGCCTCATGATAGCCCTGTGGCTGTATGTGCGCCGTACCAAGGTAAACCTTATGCGTGTGCTCGACAACATAGCCATAGCCACCCCCATCTGCGCCTGTTTCATACGTCTGGGCAATCTTATGAACTCCGAAATCGTGGGCAAGTACACAGGCTCCGACATGGGCTTTGTATTTGTGCAACTGCACGAAACCATGCCGCGCTATCCCGCCCAGCTGTACGAGGCCATAGCCTACTTGGTGCTGTTTGTCGTCGGCGTGCTCATCTATTTCAAGCGTCCGCAGCGCGTAGGTTCCGGTTTCTACTTTGGCTATTGCCTCACCACCATATTCGTGTTCCGCTTTGTGGTTGAATTCTTGAAAGAGGTGCAAGAGCCATGGGAGCTGGCCATGCAGCACAGCATAGGCCTCGACCAAGGCCAGCTGCTCAGCATACCCTTTGTGCTCATTGGCATTTACTGCATGTGCGGAGGTAAATGGTGCAAGCGTTTTGCCGAGAAATAAGCGCACAAAATGCCCCAAAGCACCCATTTGGAGGGAAAATATGCTGAATAATGTCTAAAAATAGGCGTGCCAATAACGCATAATGCCCGTAAAAACCTTATATTTGTAGCGCAATCGCACTTTATATACTAAGATAAAACAACAATCATACACAAATATCATGCAAAGCAAACTCTATGTGTCATTAGCGTTGGCCGGCACTTTGGTGCTGACCTCATGCGGCGGTTTGGGTAAACTCACTGCCGACAACTTTACCGTAACCCCTTCACCCATGGAGGCCGTGGGCGGAAAAGTGCCCGTAGTAATCAATGGCCGCTTCCCCGAGAAGTATATGAAAAAGAAGGCCGTGGTAACCGTACTCCCCGTATTACGCTATGGTTCGGATTTTGCCGATGGACAGTCTGCCACTTACCAGGGCGAGAAGGTGCAGGGCAACGACACCGAAATATCGTACAAGCTGGGCGGCAACTACACCATGCGCAACAGTTTCGACTACGTGCCTGCCATGCAGCAGAGCGAGCTTTACCTCACCTTCAAGGCCAAAGTGGGCAAGAAGGACGTAAAGATACCCGATGTAAAGGTAGCCGACGGCGTGCTCGCCACATCGGCACTCATCAGCAGCACAGCCGCTTCTACCACGCCGCAGATTGCTGCCGACAAGTATCAATATGCTATCAAGCAAACAAAGCAGGCTCAAATAAAGTACCTCATCAACCAGGCCAATATCCGCAACAGCGAAATCAAGAGCACCTCGGTGAAGGACTTTGTCAAGACGCTGCGCGACATCAAGGCCGACCAAAAGGGCTACATGCTCGACAACATCGAAGTGTCGGCTTATGCCTCACCCGATGGCGGCATGAAGGTGAACACCGCTTTGGCACAAAAGCGCGAGAAGACCTCAAAGGGCTACGTCAACAAGCAGCTCAAGAGCGCCAAGCTTGATGCCGATGTCGACTCAAAGTACACTGCCGAGGACTGGGAAGGCTTCCAAGAGTTGGTAAGCCAGTCAAACATACAGGACAAGGACGTGATACTGCGCGTGCTCTCTATGTATCAGGACCCCGAGGAACGCGAGAAGCAAATCCGCAACCTCTCGGCCGGATTTAAGGAGCTTGCCGACGAAATTCTGCCCGAGTTGCGCCGTGCCCGCATGACCATCAACTACAACATCATTGGCCGTTCCGACGACGAGATACAGGCACAGTACAAGGACGACGCCACCAAACTCTCAGTTGAGGAGTTGCTCTATGGCGCCACACTCACCGAGAACGCCAGCGAGCAGAAAGACATCTACACCACTGCCACCAAGCAGTACCCCAACGACTACCGTGCCTACAACAACCTGGCCGTGTTAGCCTACCAGCAGGGCGACCTCGCCACAGCAAAGAGCTATCTTGACAAGGCTGAGGCCATCGACGGCAAGTCGGCCGAGGTTAATGCCAACAAGGCTTTGGTAGCCCTGGCCGAGGGCAAGAACGCTGAGGCTAAGGACTACTTGATGAAGGCCACCGCATCGCCCAACTACAACGAAGTGCTTGGCAATTTGCAGGTAGCCGCAGGCAACTATGCACAGGCTGCACAGTGCTTGAAGGGTGTAAATTCAAACTCTGCCGCCCTGGCCCAGTTGCTCAACAAGGATTATGCCGAAGCCAGCAAGACACTTGGCAAGGTGGCACGTCCCGATGCCACCACAAGCTACCTCAAAGCCATTGTGGCAGCGCGCAGCGGACAGGATAGCAGCGTGTTGAGCAACCTGAAGGACGCCTTTGCCAAGGACAGCTCGCTCAAGCAGCGCGCAGCCAAGGACTTGGAGTTCGCCACCTTGTTCAACGACGCTACCTTCCAGAGCTTGGTAAAGTAACCAGGTGCTGCATCGACATGCACACTTTGACATACGTACAATCATAGTTGCAGCCCCTCAACCTGAACGCACGCCCCACAGGCGGCACAGGACGAGGGGCTGTATCGTTTTAAGAAGAGCGAAACTCATATCACAACACAACACGTAATACGCAATAGACATGAACAAGCTATACACCCTTCTGTTACCAGTCATGGCCCTGCTGCTCCTTGCAGCCTGTGGCCCCGCCAAGGACCGCGTGCGCATCGAAGGCACCCTCAGTGGCGTAAACGATGCCGAGTTCTACGTGTACAGCGAGGACGGCGCATTCGACGGCATCGACACCATACGCATCTCCGACGGCAAGTTTACCTACGAGCGCAAGTTGTCGGCCCCCGCAGTGCTCACGCTGCTCTACCCCAACTTTACGCAGACCTATATTGTGGCCGAGCCAGGCCATACCGTCAAGATGAAAGGCGATGCCTCCAAAATTGGTGAGTCGCAGATAACCGGCACCGAGCAAAACGAACTGCTGAGCGACTTCCGCACCAAGCACAGCAACGACCCTGCCAACATGCAGAAACTGGCCGCAGCACAATTTGTGCGTGAGAATGCCAACACACTGGCAGCCGTGGCCGTGTTCCGCAAATACTTTGCCAACCAGCAAAACCCCGATGCCGCCATGGCGCTCAAACTGCTCGATGTGTTGAAAAAGGCACAGCCCAAGGAGCGTGCCGTGACCTATGTCGACAACTTTTTCCGTCCCATCTTCCAGAACGGCCTTGGGCAGCAACTGCCCGACTTTACTGCCGAGGCCATTGACGGCCGCAAAGTCAGTGCTTCGGCCTATCGCGGCAAGCGCCTCGTCATAGCCTGTGTGGGCAGTTGGCAGAGCGACAGCCGCCCCATGCTCGTGCAGCTGCGCCGCAAGTTGCGCACCCTTGGCGGCAAGTGGCAGTGCCTGGTGGTGTCGCTTGATGTCGACCGCGAAATGATGCGCGCCAACCTGCAGGCCGACTCCATACAGTGTCCCATCATTTGCGACCGCCAAGCCTTTGAGTCGCCCCTTGTCAAGCAACTCGGTCTGCACTATGTGCCCTCGCTCATGCTCGTCGACGAGCAAGGCCGCATCATACAGCGCGATGTAACCAAGGTAGACGACGCGCATTTGTAAAGAACATATATGCCCGTTACCCCTCTCACCCCGTCAACCCCGTCAACCCATCAGTAAGCATGTTAACCACCATACACACCTCAGCCGTCAACGGCATGGCCGCCATGCCCGTGTTTTTAGAGGTCAATGCCAACGAGATACATTCGCAAGAGGACCGCACCATATTCTTTATGGTGGGGCTTCCCGACAATGCCGTGCGCGAGAGCAAACTGCGCGTTGAGAGCGCCTTGCAAAACAGTGGTTTCCAGCTGCCTTTGCGCGAGAAGTACACCATCAACTTTGCCCCCGCCGATGTGCGCAAGGAAGGTTCGGGCTACGACCTGCCCTTAGCCATAGGCATGCTGGCCTCGTTAGGCCGCCTGCCGTCCGACAAACTCGGCCGCTACGTGTTTGTGGGCGAGCTCGGCCTCGATGGTTCGGTGCGCCCCGTCAAGGGCGCCTTGTCCATAGCCATCAAGGCCCGCGAGCAAGGTTTCGAAGCCCTGTTTGTGCCAAAGGAGAACGAGCGCGAAGCCGCGGTGGTCAACAAACTCAAGGTGTATGGCGTTGAAAGTCTGTTGCAGGTGGTAGCCTTTCTGCAAGGCAAGTTATCCCTTCAGCCCACCATAGTCAACACGCGTGAGGAGTTCTATGCCGCCCAAGCCACCATGGGCGACGACTTTGCCGATGTCAAGGGCCAGGACGCCGTAAAACGTGCCTTCGAGGTGGCTGCGGCGGGCGGTCACAACATCATACTCATAGGCGCCCCCGGTTGCGGCAAGAGCATGATGGCCAAGCGCGTGCCCTCAATTCTGCCCCAGCTCACGCTTTCGGAGAGCCTTGAAACCACACAAATCCACTCCATAGCCGGCAAGTTGGGCGTCACCACCTCACTCATAGCCCGCCGCCCCTTCCGTGCGCCCCATCACACCATATCCGACGTGGCCCTCATTGGCGGTGGCGCCACCTACAAGCCCGGCGAGATAAGTTTGGCACACAACGGCGTGCTGTTCCTCGATGAATTGCCCGAGTTTTCGCGCACGGCACTCGAAACGCTGCGCCAGCCGCTTGAAGACCGACAAATAACCATATCGCGTGCCAAGTACACCTCAACCCTTCCGTGCTCCTTCATGCTCGTGGCCTCGATGAACCCCTGTCCGTGCGGCTACTACAACGACCCGCATCATGCCTGCACCTGCTCGCCCGCACAGGTGCAGCGCTACATGAGCAAAATATCGGGTCCGCTGCTCGACCGTATCGACATACAAATAGAGGTGGCCCCCGTGTCGGTGAGCGAACTGGCCCATGCGCCCAAGGGCGAGTCGAGTGCCGACATACGGCAGCGCGTGGTAGCTGCCCGTGCCATACAAACCGAGCGTTACAAAGACGAGCCTGGTGTGCACTGCAATGCCCAAATGTCGCGCAGCATGCTCGAGCGCCATGCCCGCCTCGACGATGAGGCATCGGCCACACTGTCACGAGCCATGAAGCGGCTCGACCTTTCGGCCCGTGCCTACGACCGCATTCTCAAAGTGGCGCGCACCATAGCCGACCTTGCCGCCTCGCCCGACATACGTTCGGAGCACATTAAGGAGGCCATTGGCTACCGCAACCTCGACAGGGCGGGGTGGGGAGAGTGAAAGGACGGTAGCGCAGTTGTCTCTGAAACGCGCTGCCACAAAACGCTACCTCTAATGGGGGCGACGCGTCCCGCGTCGGTTTTTTCAGCAGCCTCGTCCCGCGGTAAAATGCAATGTTCATGCACTAAATAAAGGCTCACAGACAGCATTAATTACAAGCCTGTCTGTGAGCCTTTGCCTTCAATCCCGACGCGAGACGCGTCGCCCCCATTAGAGCGCAATGCCTTGACACAACAGTCCTTTACATGGCCTCAAATTTGCTTCTTAACCTGTAAATCTGATAGAAAACGCAAGCACTAATGGGGGCGACGCGTCCCGCGTCGGTTTTTTCAGCAGCCTCGGGACGCGTCCCATTAGTGCTTGCGTTTTCTTGCAGCGCGTTTCATACAACTCTGAATGCCCAAAAATAGTCTCGCTTTTGATGCCGATATCACCTCTGCTCACCTGTTTGTCAGGCGTTAGCACTTGGCAGTTGGCACACGTGTTACGGCATCAGTTCATTTGCGTATCTGTGTTGTTTCGGTCCAACTTTCCTTTCTGCAAGGAAAGATTTCGCCAAACTTTCCGTCCCAGAAGGAAAGTTTGTCCGATATTTTCCTTCTGAGACGGAAAGTTGCTATATTTGCACAAACATAAATACTTTGCCGTATGAATTTGCGAAACATATTTCAGTCGATAATAGCGTTGCATCAAGAGGAAATACCCTTGTCGCTGCACGAGCGCTCACTTCAACTCCCGTTAAATAAACAACGTATTGTGACGGTGACGGGTGTGCGCCGCTGTGGCAAATCGTCGTTGCTGCATTTGACTATAAACCGCTTGTTGGCATCGGGCGTAGATAAGGAGCAAATACTTTACATTGGTTTTGACGATGAGCGTTTGGCCAATATGGACGTAAGTGACTTTGACGAAATATTGCAAGCCTATCGCTTGATGTATCCGGACCGTCCCTTGAGCAGTGTGTATATGTTCTTTGACGAGATACAGATAGTGAAGGGTTGGGAGTTGTTCGTTCTGCGTGTTTACAAAAGCTATTGTAAAAACGTGTATGTTACAGGCAGCACGGCGCAGATGTTGTCGGGTGAAATGAGCTCTGCTTTGCGCGGCTGGCCTGATGAGTACACCGAATATCCGTTGAGCTTCAAGGAATTCATTGCCTTCAAAGGGGTAAAAGCCAACCGCTATACAGAGGAGGGGGCGGCATTGATGGCAAATATGTTTAAGTCGTATCTTTTAACTGGTGGTTTCCCTCAAGCTGTATTGGCCAATGTCGAGACCGAACGGGTGAAGCTGTTACAGGCATATTTCAACACAATGCTTTTCCGCGACATGATAGAACACTATAATATTAGTGCATCTCCCTCGGTCGTGCGCTATTTTTTGAAACGTGTGTTCAATAATATCACAAAGCCCTCCAGTGTGAATAACATTTACAACGACCTGAAGTCGCAGGGGCTCAAATTGTCAAAAGATTCGCTTTACCAGTGGCTTGATTACGCGTGCAATATTTCTCTGCTGCATAAAGTGCCTAAGTATTCTAAATCCATCATTAAGCAAAGCACCTCTCTGTCAAAATACTATGTGGTGGACTTTGCATTGGCCAAGTCCGTATTGTTGCCGCAGAGTGAGGAGAAGGGCAAGGCTCTCGAAAATGCTGTTTATATGCATCTTGCCAGACATTTGAATGAAAATGAACAGATTTATTACTTCAACGAGGGGGCAGAGTGCGACTTTGTAATAGCAAATGACGAGGGTGTGAAAGAACTCATTCAGGTTTGCTGGGAACTTGACGAGTTTAACACACCACGCGAATGTGGGGGCTTGTGCGCAGCTTCTGCGGCAACTGGTTGTAAAAAGATTTCAATCGTAACTTGCAATCAAGCGCAAAGCATTCATTATGGCGATTTGCAAATAAATGTGGTTGCAGCGTGGGACTTTATGCTCTGAGCCACAAGCACTTTGCCTGTTCATGCAAGTGCTGATGGGGCGTTGGTGCTTTATGTGGGTGAACCTCATAATAACAAGGGCGTGCAATAGAGTGATTGCACGCCCTTGCTGTGTAATTAAGTACGCCATTACTACAAAAAGCGGTAATTATAAGCCTGTTAACATACTTTTACCCCCCCCAATAGGTATTCCGCAAAACGTGTGTATATTTGCGTTATAAATAGTGTATGTATCTGCGCATCAGCGCATTTCGAAATACACACAAATATTAGATAGGACAGATAGGACAATACAGTATGACGCAGAATGGTTGTATATTTGTCCGGAAGTTTAAGAACCTTATGCAAGTTAACACTTAGCTCGACTTTCGGGTTTAGCTTGGGCTTTCCCCGTCCTTTCGCAACCTGAAACTTCAAGCACTTAAATTTTTTTACTTGTTTTTTTATAATTCTGAGCGCAAAGTACTATTATATATGCGTTGGCGAAATTAGTAAACAAGTTGACAAGTTTACAGGTAAGTTTGCATAGCCTTTTCAGACATCCCGCCATCCTGCTTATTATGTTAAGGTGCCTGCTTGAATACAATAACTACAAATAAATAACATGACATGGAAAACTACGTAATATTAGAAGCCAAGCCTATTAAAGACATACGCGGCACATTCCACATTCCTGCCTATCAGCGCGGATACAGATGGGAACGGACGCAAGTTAAAACGCTCCTCAACGACCTGTATCAGTGCATGGAGGCAAACGGACAGGAAAAAGATTATTGTTTGCAGCCCGTTGTGGTGCAGAAAAAAGGCGAGTTGCAGTACGACCTGATTGATGGGCAGCAACGACTCACTACCATTTACATTCTGCTGCGTTATGTCGAGCAGAACTTCTTCAAATTCGTTAAACCCGAATTTAGTTTTGAGTATGAAACAAGGAAGAAGACGCAAGCCTTTCTTGATAATATGGACCCGCAGCTGGCCCAAACGAATATAGATTTTTTCCACATCTATCAGGCATATACTACCATTAAGGACTGGCTGGAGGAGACTTTTCCTGACGACACGTACAGCCAGAGTTCTGCTCTGTACAAACTCTGTAACTACGTCAACGAAAGGGTAAAGGTGATATGGTACGAAGTGGGTGCTGAGGCCGACCCCATAGCGCTGTTTACGCGATTGAATGTAGGCAAAATACAGCTGACCAATGCCGAACTGATACGTGCGCTCTTCCTTTCGGATACGCCCAATGGTATGGAAAACCGCAGAAAGTACGAAATTGCTATTCAATGGGACGACATCGAGAAACAATTACGTGATGACGATGGTGCCTTTTGGGCTTTTATCACGCGTAAGCGTGCAGAGGATTATCCTACCAGAATAGACATCTTGTTCGACCTCATGTGCCACAAGCAAGATGCAGAGAAGGACCCCCTCTTCACATTCTTCAAAATGGAGGAGCGCTTGAAACATTCAGACAGGGACAGCGTGTGGCAAGAGGTAATCAACGGGTTCTTGCAACTGAAAGAGTGGTACAAGGATAATGTGTACTACCACAAAATTGGCTATCTGATAGCTTCGGGCAGTAATACAATGGCCGATTTGTTTGACGAGGCACGTGGCAAACGCAAGAGCGAGTTTAAGGATCGGTTAGACGAGTTGATTGCAGAATCCATCACCTGGAGCACCAACGACAAAGACAGTTATTGGGATTTAGACTACCACAAGGATTATAACCGGATATGCCGCATACTCCTGCTATTTAATGTGCAATCTATTATATCGTATTGCGTGCGACAGCGTTTCCCCTTTAATGAATATAATAACGAGAAATGGAGCATAGAGCACATTCATGCACAGAACTCTGAGGGACTGAAAACTGTCGAACTTCAGCTGGAGTGGCTCCAGAAGCATTTGCCATCATTGAAAGCTATTCATCGTGACGAGCCCGACAATGAGCTTGTTAGAGCCGTGGAAAAAGCCATAGATGATGGCCGCTTTATACGATCTGACTTCGAAGACTTCTTTCGCCGCGTGGTAAACGATCTGTCTGATACTACCGATACGGATTATATCAATACACTCCCCAACCTGGCCCTGCTCTCTTGTGGCCATAACACCTGTTTGAGCAACTCCACATTCGATGTAAAGCGCAATTTGATTATCAAAATGGACAAGAGTGGCGAGTTCATACCTTACTGCACCAAGATGACTTTCTTGAAATATTATGAAAACTCGTCTGATGTACAAGTGCATTTTTGGGGACAGAAGGACAGAGAGGCTTATTTGCAAGCCATACAGCACGTGATAGCACCTTATTATGATCTTATAAAATTTGAAGCATGATGAACACTATAGATTCTAAAAAATATACACTTATCGACCTGTTCCGTGACACAGAGGGTGGGGGCGAGGCTTTGAACGGTATAGAAATTCCGCTCATTCAACGTGATTATGCTCAAGGACGTGATATGCCTAAGGTAGAGGACATTCGTAGACGCTTTGTTGGCGCGCTGAAAAAGGCACTCATAAATAATGAGCCTGTCACGCTCGATTTCGTTTATGGCGAAATTGACAATAACCGTACGCTCATTCCGCTCGACGGACAGCAGCGGTTGACAACCCTCTTCCTGCTACACTGGTACATTGCCCGTCGTGAGGGTGTGAGCGAGGACAAGCTGGCCTTCCTTACAAAATTCTCTTATGCCACACGCTACAGTGCACGCGAATTTTGCAAGCGCCTGGTGTCGCCCGACTACCAGCCCGATTTCAACCGCTTCAAACTTTCAGAAGAAATAACAGACCAAAACTGGATGCCGCTTGACTGGGAAAACGATTCCACCATCAGCGCCATGCTGAGAATGATTGACTACATACATGTTATGTTCAATAACTCTTGTAACAATCTTTGGCCCCGTCTTGAGGCCGGGTGCATCTCCTTCTATTTCCTTCCCATCAAGCAGCTCGGGGCCACCGACGATCTTTACATCAAAATGAACTCAAGAGGCAAACCCCTCACCGAGTTTGAGAATGTTAAGGCTGAGTGGGAGGCAAGTATCAGGGCCATCAGTCCAAGCATTATGCCGCAGCAAGATGCTGAGCAGTTACAACACCGGATAGAGCAGAAGATGGACCTTGACTGGACAGATTTGCTGTGGCCCTACCGTAATGGGCAAACCGGCTCTTCGGCCGACGATGTGGTGGACGACAAATTCATACGCTACTTACGTTTCCTTACAGACATCATTTATTATAAAGACGAAGAGTTGAAAAAGAACTCTTCAGATATACTGTCTATTGTCGAGGACTTGTTCAGAGACTCTGAAAAGGCTCCCGAACATTTAGAGTTCATTGAGCGGGGTTTCGACTGCTGGTTGCATGTCGACATAGAGCATCTGTTCAATACCTACCTCACCACCACCCCGACGGCATCAGACCCGCAAAAATGTGTAGTGGCAGCCCCCGTCAACGTGTTTGCCCAGGCTTGTTACACGTATGGCGACATGAATGGCCGCACCCGTCTGTTCCCTATTGGGCGCAGTGTCATGCTTTATGCCTTCCTTTATTATTTGCAACACAAGGAGACGATAAGCGACATACAGTTTGCACGCCGCATTCGCATCATTACCAATTTGATAAAGCAGTCGGAATACGAATTGCGCGAAGACAATATGCCCAACCTGCTCCGCCAAACGGAATATATCCTCACCCATGGCGATGTTGAAGAAGGTTATCTGAGCTTCAATGCCAACCAGCTTGCCGAGGAGCACGAAAAGGCTGTATGGTTGCAAACGCATGCCGACAAGGCCGACACGCTATGCCGGTTGGAGAACCACCCATTGCTGCAAGGCGCCATTCGCGTGATAGGGCTCGACCACATCGATTTCACTGACCGCTTCTACTCATTATTTGCCTGCGACCATTCGCTTGTCAACCGCGCCCTCCTCAGCATAGGCGATTACGCTTTGCTCGTTAATAACCGTTTCCAAATAGGTTCGGGCTCGGCCGATTTCGACTCGTCGTGGAGAGCCATCTTTAGCACCAGCCAGCAAGGCATCGCGCCTAAGAAGGACATTCTCCTGGCATTGCTCTCTCAGAGCCAGCATTTCACCAACGATATGCTACAGTCTGTCATTGACCGGTATTTACGCGAGACGCGTGAGTACGATTGGCGTCACTATCTTGTCAAGTACGACGCCATGCGTCCCGAGCGCTACGGCATGTACTTCTGGGATGAGAAGAATCCACACGAGAAACGGGGTTACTCCATACTTATGATGTGGGCCGAAAAGAGCATTAGCGGCCGCAACTACAACATCTTCTTAAAGACTCTCAACGACCGGCTTCTGTGCGATTTCCCCGATCTTGGCATCAGTCTTGGCGAGTATGCTTATTCAGGTGATGGCAGCGTGTTGAAGTTGACTTTTGCTGATAAATATCTTTACTTCACCGACGACAAGCTATATATTTGTCATCAAACTCCGGACGAGCAAGGCCACACGACTGAAACCATCGACATGGAGAAGCCTATTCCTCAAACCGAACAGGGCATCGATCTGGAGGACAGAGTGGAATTGGCTTACGAGGCTGTAAAGTCGTTGATGAATAAATAGTCTCTGCTCCTATTATACGAAAAGGCCGAGTCTGAACATTGTGATGTTCAAACTCGGCCTTGATGTTTCTCAGACGGGTGTCGTGTTAGAAGTAGAACGTCAAAGAGATATTGGCACCAATATTCTTTGTGCCGAACTCAAATGCGCTCGACGAGGGCTCTTTCACATCAACATACTCCTCAACCTGCTGTGTGTGTACATTGTAACATTTAGAGCATAAAAAAACGGCTATGGACTTATTCGATAAGTAACCATAACCGCTAAATCGCACGCGTTTTAGCACGCAATAAATTATAGCATGCTGGAAATCAGCATACTTCGTGCGCCTGATAGGCACATTTTAGTAATATCTATTGAAATTTTTAGAAATCATTAAACGGCTGATTGTCAAACAACTACGCAATAGTATTATTTCACTCAATAGCGAGTAATATCATTAAATTACAGAAAACTCGGCAAAAACTCGGCAAAAATATTGCAAGTAGAAAATATTACCATTACCTTTGCAAACAAATAAAAATAGAGGCATTATGGCGAATATTGATTTGAAATTATCCTCAAAAGAGGACAAAATAACTCATCGCAGTGAAATACTGATAAGGTTTTATCAAGGTCAGAAGATTGACTTTAGAGTCAAGACTGGATTATTCATACAGCCTCGTCATTTCAAATATTTTGTAAATAGGGCTGCAACCAAGAAGCAGGGAGTTGATATTCCAGACAAGATTACTTCTGTCTGCAAAGACGAAGCAAAGGCAAAAAGATATGTCGTTACAACAAGAGGTGAGGTTGTTATTACTGATAGGCTTATTACCCCAGATGTTCTATATGACAAAGAACAAGCCCGATTGTTGGTGGATTTACAGACAATTATAATGGATGCCTTTGTCAAGGTAGATAAGGAAAATATTCCAGATGATTGGCTTGATAAAATCGTGCGCAAATTTCATCAACATGGTAATGTCGTTAATCCGAAGAAAAAGCGTGGAGTCAAGAGAATTTCCATTTATGATCTGGCAGAGGAATACTTGGACAAAAAGCGTTTCTCCTATGACCATACAAAAGCCTTTAGGGTTCTTGTGCGTGACTTGGCCCGGTATGAAGCTTTCAAGAATAAGGTTCTCAGAGAAAAGTTTGCATGGAACATCGACAAGATAACCAAAAAGGATATTGAGGACTTTGAGAACTATTTGCGTAACGAGAAAACATTGTCCGAGAAATACCCGAAACAGTTTGAGTCAATATTGGAGCAATACCCTGTTGAAATCAATGTCGTACACACTTTCACCAAATTGCAGAACCGTGGCGAGAATACCATAGTAAAGCTAAAAAAGAAATTCAAGGCTTTCATGCAGTGGCTCTATGAGACGGAAAGAACTTCCAACCGACCTTTTGATGGCATAAAGATTGGTACGGAGAAGTATGGCGTTCCTTTTTATCTGACAAAAGAGGAGCGCAATCTTTTGGCTGAAGCAGACATTTCTGCGTTATGGGAGGGACTGGATGATGAGGACAAGAAATTCTGCTCAAAAATACCATTGAAGACATTGGAGGTGCAGCGAGACATATTTGTGTTTCAATGCCTGGTTGGTTGTCGTGTGGGAGATTTATGTACACTGACCTCAAAGAACATCACGGACGGCATATTGGAGTATGTGCCAAGCAAGACGTCGGATGAAGATGCTCCAGTAAAGCCACGTATACCGCTAAACCCATGTGCGCTGAAGTTGGTGGCTAAATATAATGGAGTGGATAAAGACGGAAGATTATTCCCTTTTATCAGTCCACAGAAATACAACGATGCGATAAAGGCGATACTACTGATATGTGGCATAACAAGAATAGTTCCTGTACGCAATTCTACTACAGGCGAAACGGAAATGAAACGCATTTGTGATGTTGCCAGCTCGCACATGGCTCGCAGAACTTTCGTAGGTGCAGCCTACAAAGCCGTGCGCGACCCAAATATTGTTGGCAAGATGAGCGGACACGTTGAAGGCAGCCGGGCATTTAACCGGTATCGTCAGATAGATGATGACATATTGAAGCAAACGATAAGCGAGATTTAATCTCGTAGAACATAAAATCCGACATAAGCTAAGGGCATACCAAGAGTCACATTGACCATTGGTATGCCCTTATTCTTTGGTTCTATTTTGCCTTCTCGTTAGAACCAATTCCACTATTTGCCCCTTAAATCAGTTGTTATTCATACGTTTTTTCTTCCTTTCGCTATTGCGCGTAATAATTTTGCTTGTGAATTCTCGAGAACACAAGTGAAATTTACAAGATGTATAACAATTAAAATTCAGAACACAATGGATATTAAAGAACTTTCAAACAACGCACAAATACAGGTTGTCTTGAACATAGCCGACCTGAAGGAACTTTTCCTTGAATGGAAGGAAGACAATAACAGAAATGTCAACATCGCTGATGAGTATATGACTGCTGATGAGGTTGCCATCAAGTATCATGTCTCAAAGACTACGCTTTGGCGTAACGTGAAAAACGGTGTATGGCCTGCTCCTATAAAGGTAGGAAGAAAAGCCCTTTACCGTAAATCGGACATAGATGCCGTGTTTAATCCCTCAAAATAGTTGCCGTTATGATAAACATAACTTCACATTCCCTTGAAGCCCCACCACACGAGATTCCCATTTGGGCATTGCGTTTGGAGGTGCAGGGGATTATCAATCGTTATGCTGAGGTCTTCGAGTGCTCCCGTGACTTCATAACGGCAGCCGTGTATGCCATCGTAAGCACAATATGTGGCAAACATATAGAGCTTTTCGATGGCAAGTACAACAACAATCCCAACCATTGGATTTGCGTGGTTGCTCCAAGCGGTTCAAACAAGAGTGCTCCAATAAAAGCCCTGTTGGAGCCCATCTTCAAAGAAGAAAAATTGCGCATAAAGAAATTCAAGGAGGAATATCGTGAATACAAGAAGAATGGCGGTGAAGAACCAGTCAGAGACAGGCTGATTGTTTCGGACGTAACTCCGGAAGGGTTGTATCAAGTCCTTGCCGACAAGGACAATACAAAGGCAGGGCTGTTGCTATATCGTGATGAGATTAAAGGTTTTCTTGATGACATGAACCGCTATAATTCAAGTGGTGAAATCAGCAACTACCTGTCTATCTACGACGGAACCCCGTTCCCAGTTGACCGTAAGACACAGGAACCTCAATGGATTTCCAATCCTTTTCTTTGCATATTGGGGGGCATACAACCTCGTGCCATTGCCAATGCCTTCAAACCCTCATGGGCAGACGAAGGCTTTGTGCAGCGTTGGCTGTATGTTTATCCACAAGTTCTTCCAGAGAAGGAATATAAGGACAATGTGCTTGATGAAATGTACAAAACCGCATGGTATGAAATGACTGATAAATTAAGTGCTATTGGAGATATGAAACTATTGTTAAGTACCGAAGCAAAGGTTCTCCTCACAGAGTTCAATAAAGAGACTGCAAAAAAGGAAAAAGATGCCGATCCTTGGGTGGCATCCATCCTTTCCAAAATAAGAATACAGATAGAAAAATGGTGTGCCATTACCCACATTCTTTCTTGTGGAGAAAGTGCTGGCGCAGGACAATACTTTGCATTGCCAACATCAATGATAATTTCGGAAGAAGAAATGCGGTACAGCATAGAGTGCATGCGTTACTTTGAGTATTGTGGTTACAGGATGTTGAAACAGATGAAGGGCTACTCGTCAAACGAAATGACAAAAGCACAACTGATAGCGGAATTGGTCAAGCGCACGGAACGCCAGAAACTTAATATTCAGAAACTCGCTGATGCCATAGGTGTATCACGGCAATATGTAAGTAAAATCGTAAATCAAGCCTCCGAGTTGCGGGGTTGCACTTGCGACACGTTTCAACTAACTGATAATGAGGATGTAAACTCATGGCGCAACCGCAACCTGTAAACGAATGAAAGACTATGGACATTTTTCAAACTCATATATCCGTTTATAACGGAGTGACTGACAATACAGGGACAAGAATGCCTTTAGGGACATTCCTTTTCTGTAAGGAATATAAGGATGATATACTAAGGTTGAGAGCTGTCTTTGACAAGGAGAAGCGTAATGCCTTAAAACGTAGTCTGCCACAGGCTACTATTAGTGGCGTATTCTCTCCAACAAGAGCAAAGAACAATCTTTCCCAACACTCAGGACTAATATGTGTGGATATTGACGCTAAGGACAATCCAGACATTTTGGATTGGGAAACATTGAAACAAGACTTGTCGGTACTTCCACAAATAGCATATTGTGCATTAAGTGTAAGTGGCAAAGGATTGTTTCTGGTTATCCCATTACGCTATCCCGAAAAGCACTTGCAGCAATTCCGCCAACTTCAGATTGATTTCCGAGAGATGGGGATAATGATAGATTCGGCATGCAGCGACATCACCCGATTGCGTTGCTTGTCGTATGACGAGCATCCTATCATAAATGAAAACGCCACATTGTATGAAGGAGTTTATGTGGAAAAACCAAAGCATAAATCCTTTCCGACTTGCTTTATATATGAAGGTGAGAACACATCTGTAGAGGTGGCTGTTTGCTGTCGAAAAATACAACAATGCGGCATAGATATTACAGCCTCTTATGATGATTGGTTGAAGGTGGGGTGTGCCTTGGCAACCCTTGGCGAGAGTGGAAGATCACTATTCCATATTTGCAGCCGGCAAAACGCAAAGTACAATGCTGCTAAGACGGACAAGATGTTTACCGACCTCCTTCGGAGAAACTATCAACAGGTTAATATCGGCACGTTCTTTTGGATGTGCAAACAACATGGTATAACAACAAAAGAATAAAGAAAAGAGCTTGCTCTTGCTGTAGAAAGAACACTTAGCAGACAAACGATTTATAAATCGCATAGCCTAATATGCGTTAACTTTCGTTTACGCTTTAGGCTAACCCCTCATAGAGGTTCCTTCGGGGAGCAAGCTCGGTTAGAATTTAATTGAAAATAGATATGGCAGAAAGAAAACAAGTGATGGATATACACGCCAATAGCAGTGGCATCACACAAGCAGAAAGCAACGAACAGCAGCGTAAATGGAATGACAAAATGTGGAGTGTGAAGGCTTCCGACAGTCTCTCAAATTATGATCCTACAAGAAAGCATCTTAATTTTGAAGTGGCAAAAGGTGGAATAATACAACCAATCGATACGTCAAAATCAATAGCTCAGAAGATGGCTGAGAGTCTTGCATCAAGAGGCATCAAAGACCCGAACGACCGTCCGAATGTCAGACGTAGGCAAAACACTCTCGCCCAGTTTGTCTTTGGTGGCAGCCGTGAACGGATGCTCAATTTGGCTTTCGGAAGTCAGAAAGTAAGTCTTGAGAAAGGAGCGGATAACTCTCATCTTTGCAGGACAAAGGATATAGAGGATTGGGCGAAGGATGTTTATGATTTTGTTGTGAAGCGTTTTGGCGAAGACAACATTGTAGGCTTCTACGTCCACCTTGACGAGACAAATCCACATATCCATTGCTCTGTGATTCCGATGGACAATGAGCGTGGCAGAATATCGTGGCGTGTGGTATTCGGAAAAGACAAATACCAAATGGCGACCATCTTCCGCAAGCTTCATGATGATCTGGAAAAGGAGGTAGGTCAGAAGTGGGGATTGGAGCGTGGCAACGACATTGCCACCACAAAAGCCCGGCATCGCTCTATTTCAGAATACAGGCATGACTTAATATCTGAAGTTACACGTTTGCAAACAACCAAAGAAGATTTGCTGAAGCAGATACATCGTGCCGAGATAAAACTGAAAGGCATCTCAACCATGATTGCAAACTTGCATACTCGTAAAGAGGAGGTGCAAGAGCAGATAGACCTCATAGCCCGACAGTTCGAGCAAGACGGTGTTGATAATGCAGACTTGGCAATGCAAATGTCAAAACTACGCAAAGCGATGGAAAGTATAGACGAAAAACTTGCTCTCCGCCAAAAGATGCTTGACGATGCCAACTCTACCATTATGGAAGCCAAACAGAGGCTTGCAGAAATGAAATACGAGCACAGCAGAATGCAAGAAGTCCTTGGTGAAGACCGGGACTTGCACTCAATTCAACTTCAAAGAAATATGCTTGCCACTTTCAACAGTATGCTTGTTTCTTCCTTAGAGCCTCTTACCTCTACGCTCACCGACCGTCAGCAGGAAATTCTAAATGAGTCTGGCTATTCCGACTTGATGCGAAACAGTAGCCAAATCATCAACTGCGCCATGCTTCTTTCGCTTGGATATATCCGTGAAGCTACAACCTATGCAGAATCATGTGGCGGTGGCGGTTCACCTAGCTCTGATTGGGGACGAGACAAGGATGAAGACGATGATCATTGGTGGCGGAGGTGCATTGCTGTGTCGGCTGCAATGATGCGACCTGCGAAGTATCGGCTGCGACGTGGCAGATAGTATGAAACAACCATAATGACAGATAAGTGTGAGAGATTTTGTTCTTTCACACTTATCTGCTTGGCTATATTAAAACATGAAAAGTGAATTACGTATATCCTAAAATGAAACTGTCAGTGAAACAGATCTATTATTTTGATACTCATCATCCCATGTTATTTTTAGGCGAAGAGTGTCATTGTGACCTTCGCAAAGAGACATGATTTCCTCTCTATATGATTGAGGATTGATGACATCATAAGGACCAAAAGAGCCATGAAGGTAGATGCCTGACATTTCTTCTTCGGATGAAAGGATATCGACTCTTACGTGTTTAGCATCATTCTTTCCTGCATTGACAAATCTAATTCTTGCGGTTCCCCCATGATAGTGGATAATATTGGCTTTCATTTCGGCCATTTTCTCCTTAGCCTCTTCTTTCTCGAACTGCTTAATTTGCAACTCATTTAGTCTTAGTTCTTGTTCTTTTATTTTTCTATCATGTCGCAAGTAAGCACAAAATCCCCCACAGATTCCTAACGAAGACAGAAGTAGGGCGCCCCATTCTTTGATAAAAGACAAAATACCTTCCATTTATTTGAACTTTACAATTTTATTCCCTTTAAAACTTTTTCTTAATACATCTTGGAGATGTTTAGTTACATCATTTTGAATTTCTTTTTTTGTATCCTCAAAGGCATTGCGATTATGCTCTTTCAATTCTTCAATGCCACCTATGTACTCTCTATTACAGAAAGTGCATTTCACGTATGATTTATCTTTATTATACTCAAAATGATCTTCACATCCACATGTAGCACAACGTAGTTTTATTGTGTATTCTTTCTTTATACCCATGTTCTTAATTTATTATTTTTTCTCTCTTGCTACATCGTTTGACATTGTTCCTTATTTACGACTCTGTCTCTGAACAACTTCATATTTGTGAAATTACGAGATATGTTCTGTACAAGTTCCAAATAGTTGTCTCTTCCATCATCCCATTTGTGATAAAAGGGTTTGATGGAAACACAATTTTCATGCTCAAATACGGTATTGAGTAAAGTTCTATCTGAATTACCACAAGAATGCCCCATTATCAAAACTTGAAAAGGAGCAGACAACAGAAACTCCAATAGCTCATGATAGTGTCTCGTTTCTAAATACTTAACAGACTTGACATTTCTAAGAAACTCATTGTTATTTTTGTCAAGTATATCTTGGTAGTTCTTGTCAAGTTCGTCACCATAACCGAAAATTATATTTTCAGGATGCTCTAAGTCTCCGTGAATATAATTATGTATGATATTAGGGGCGATATATTTTCTTGCAGTATCAGTATAGTTGAAACTCAACACCATAATATGGATTGGATGCAGTTTCTGCCGCTTATATGAGTTGTTTGGTAACTCTTTAAGTTCGTAATTTTCCAGCCCTATACTTCTCAATGCTCTTTTCTTTCCTTCTGTAGAAAAATCGGCAGGATTGAAATTTTCAACAATTTCACCATTAAGGTCATTTTTTAATTCACTTGTTCCTATTGTGTTAAGATATTCTACAAGTTTACCTTGAAGGAAGGCTAATTGTTTGTTCAATTCAATAATATTATAATCGCATCGAGGGCTGTCTATATTATTTTTCAATGTCTGATAATAGTCATTCTCTATATCCACCCAACCCTTCGTTTCTATTGATTGTAGAATGGTTTCAAAAAATGGACAGCATTCTACAGAAAACACTTTTGGGTGTTGTCTTATCTCCTGAATAATTTCAAATCCAGAGTATCTTTCTTTATGGTATATGTCCTTAAAGGAAAATGAGTTTTGAAATGCGAAAACATTCCAACAACTGATGTCTTCGTTGCCCTTGATTTGCAATTTGCAAAGAATGTCTTCCGATACCTTGGTCGTATTGCCTACGAAAGCATTGACACGTTGATCCCAATACCAGTTGATGAAGTCCATATAACTGGTTTTGAGACCATGTGCCATGTCAAATCCATTTCCTATGATAACAAGTCTGTTCATATACTTATATTTAATCTTCTTTGGCGTTTCTAAATCATTGTATCTTGCTTGTATTGTATATAAAGTTTACGAACTTGACATATAGTTATAATCAAGACAAATATAGACAAAATTCCAATTAGATACAATGCACTGCGTTTGTATTCTTGTGGCAAGAATCTAAAAGAGAGCCAACTTAATGTGCAGTTTAACAGAGATACACATAAGATGGCAAACACCCATCTGTTTACAGACGCCATTTTTTTGATGACTTTTACCGTAATTTGGTGCCGTCTTCTCATTAGTGGGTCTGAATGCCCCAATTTTGCCTGTTCTGCATAAACTTCAAGTTCGGAACGTTTTCCTAAAATCACAGAATAAAGCAGTGTGATTATTGAAATTAAGATTCCACAAAATGTCATATATACAGTCCAGGCATCATTGAGCAGCGTTGAATAGAATTCGTTCGTTTCCATATTACTCATATCCACTTATGTAGTTTGAAATTATTGCTTCCATCTTCTCTTTCATGAAGTCGATGTTATGCACTTTCTCTTCGAGTTCTTGCTGAGTAATGGCTGATTGGGCATTGAAGATTTTCTCTGCTGTCTCTTTCAGTTCTTCACCAGCTTCGGATATTAACTGTTTGGCAATTTTGTACTCACGTTTTCCGTGATGTATTAATGTCTCTTTTTTCTGATAGTTGCCATCCTCAGAAGTATCCGTTATCAACTGTTTCATAGTTTCGAATGGCATGTTCTTGAAATTACGGAATTCTTCTTTTTTAAGCTTGGTACTATCAAGATAGCTGGCATACTTGACATCAATGTTATTCTCTGCCTCTGTGAGACTAAAGTATCTGATGCTTAATTCTGGAATATCCCCAATGGATTTGAGCTCTTTAAGGATCATTTCCAATTTGATGTTTTGTACAGGAACATTCAGAATCTTGTTTGCTACAATTTTTGCAAGGCGACTTACTTCTCCTGCATCTTTTGTTGGGTCTTCATATGCCAACATCAAGAAGTAGCAGGTATAATGTCCTTCTTGCAGTCCAATTATACGAGGATAGAACAACACAAAGTTGGAGTCACTTCCGATTTTGTTGTCTTTGGAAAAGGCAATTTTTTCAGAAGCTTCAAAATATCCATCATACAGATTTGTATTGAAGGCATTTATCTGTAAAAGTAAGGACGGAACATCCCCAATAACAACGTCTATCGGTGTAATTTTATTGATGACCATCTTCTTAGTCTTGTTTCGATTATCCGTTGAAATTGGAGAAGAGAAAGATTTCAATCTTTCCTTCAGTAGAGAAATCATATCTTGGTAGGTTACCCTACCAAACAAGCCTTCTTCTTGTTCCATCATAGATGTCGTATATACTGGCATCTTGATGTTGTATGTTTTGGGAGCCTTTTGCGTCTCCTGTTTGTGTTTTCTTTCTGCCATTCTGAAGATAATTATTACATTTCACCTTTTAAATATTCCGACAAGTCATAATCTGTTTCTTGTAACCTTACGGCACTTTCTATAACAAAGTTTATACAAATATTACACAAGTCTTCTGAAATATTTACTCTTTTGGATAGAGACTCTTCACTTTCTATGCTATCTCCTTCTCCTATGAATCTGATGATATGAGGAGTGACGGCTTTGAATAAAGCATACTTTTTGAAATCAATGCCCAATGCTGTGATTTTTGCCACATCCCTCAATTCATTCGTAGTTTCGGAAATTTCCTTGAACCATGCCATATTGTTATTGGCATTTTTCAAAGAGGCATTCTTAACAAAGTTTTTGTATTTATCACCTTGTTTCTTGCCGATTTCCAAAATGCTGTGATACCAATGCATTTTAGTTCCTTCATAATCTTCCAATAAATTACTAAAAGCAATACGTGATTGTACCAATGAATCATACAATTTGCCATCGGCCATATTCTGAACTGCAATTGATAGAGGACTTCTTACTGATTCATATGAAACCAAGTCAACTAATGAGATGGTGTCGAAATCTATGCCAAATTGATTTTGGACATTTTCATGTAAGAATGTTCCTACGTTGATACTACATTCCACAACATCATCATGCGAAGGGAATGAACCATGATGCTTCAAGCTGACCCTTCTTTGCTTCATGGTGTTCATTGCGTCACGCATTGTCAAAGTGCCAATCTCTGTCCAATATTGCATAAAAGACCATTTGGCGTAATCTTTCTTACCCAAATTCTCTGCAACAAGGAGAAGAAACATTTCTATGCAGTCATGGAACTGCATAAGAGCAAAGCCTGCAATGACTTCTGGCAACTTTGATTGCTCAACCCCTTGTTGATAGAGATACTTTATGTAAGTGAGCCTCTTGGTTATGATAGTCTTATCTAATGCCATATATCCTACTTTTATGAGATTAAGCGTATCTTGCCAGTAAGTAACTGTTGCATCATGCCTTGTTTAATTGCCTCGTATTTAGCTTTCTTTGTTTCGAGAGCGGTGATTTCGTTATCCATCTTGTTGAGAATGGTAGCAATGGCGCGTTGTTCAGCCAAAGATTGTGGGGCAAAAAGCATAACATTCGCTACTTTCTCTTTATTCAAGTTCTTAACACTACTTCCTGCAGCCATAGCTATATATTGTTCAAATACGGTATCTGAACTTAAAATGTAATATAGAAAGTCCATGTCATAAGTGTTGGAATAATCCTTTATGACCAGCCATCCATCATGTATGCATCCATCTATGTCAAGAATATATGGTCTGCCAAAACTCATAGAGTTTGACAGAATGAAATCTCCTTTATATACTTGACGTGAGTGAGAAACACCCTCTGGGATTATTTTCTCCACTGTATGTCTTATAAACTTGTCATTTGGACGAACATCGCCAATTTTTATCCAGTTAATACCATCCCGATTTGTCGTAAGGTATGCTTCTATAGGTCTTGGTGAACCTCCACGTTGAATTGTAGCGTTATCTCCCAACTTTCTTTTTACCCACAGCTCACTAAACCCTTTGAGACGAGTTTTGCCAGTTAGAAGTTGTTGCATAGCTCCTTGCTTGATATTCTTTTTTTTCTCTATCTGTTTGCCGAGAGAAGAAATCAAGTTGTCAATGCTTGTGAGGGCAGAGGCGATGCGATGCTGCTCATGGAGTGGTGGAAATGACACCAATATGTTTGAAATATTCTGAGATGTTAAACTCGGTACACCAGTTGCCGTATTGTATGAATTCCAGTCAATTCTTTGTGTAAGGTAGTATAAGAACTTTACATCTGTTTTACGAAAATTATATGTATAGAATAGTGTGTCAACTGTCCATATCTTACCATTATGATATTGTGGCATATTTATAGTTCCTTTGCGTCCTATACATACAGTTTCACCATCATACAAATATTCATTGACATATGTCATCAGTCCACCAGTACCATAAACAGGAATTTTTCCAGTATTCAGATGCTTGTAATCTCTTCCATTACCAATATCAAAAACCGCCCCAAGTTTCTTAACTTCCCATTCCTCAGGAATCTTTCCTATCTCCGTATCTTTGAATTTCGTTTCTTTCATACCTTTCAATCTTTATTTTGGGTATTTTCAAGCACCACCCACACACCAGCATTAACCTTGCCTTCATGTCGAATGATGCCAGCTTTCTGCATTACCGACAAGTCGCGTTCTATCGTACGTTGTGTCACAGACAAAGTTTCCGACATTTCTTTTCCAGTAACTAATGGATTGGCTTTGATGGTGGACAAGATAAATCGTTGACGTTCAGTAAGGTTTATTTCCGACATGTTTCCGACATGTGTTTCCGACATGTTTCCGACATTATTAGTGTCATTAGTGCCGTTTACACCGACATTACGGTAAATGGTAATCAGCGTTCCGCTGACATGATTCTCGATTTTAGGCTCAGGAAGTCCCATCTTTTTCAATCCTTGACGTATCTTGTTAATGCCACGCCCCCATGTTTCGATAAAGCCAGCCTTGTAGAAGGCATTGGCTATGTTGCGATTGCGAGGTTGTGAAGCATGTTCTGCGAACAACTTTTCTTGGTCAATGCCTTCTGGTAGTTTGCCATCGTTCCAAAGCATAATGCAGTCATCGTACACTTTCATTTGTGTATGTACTCCCATATAGTCACGGTGTACGATGGCATTGCAAATAGCCTCACGCAACACATCCTCGGGTATTTCCAATTGCTCTATACGTGTTATCCCTTCGTAGTGAATGGGGGACAAAAGGTATTTGGAACGCAACAATTCAATGATACGGTTTATCATTTGCAGGATATTACCTTCTACAACATCCTGTGTGATCAAGTCGCTCTCGTCATTGCGGAAACGACCGATACGGAAATCGCAAGACACAAAGAATCTCTTCGGGTTCTTGCCAAAGAGCAACAGGGCGGCTTGCTTGAGCTGTCCTTCCTCTGTTATCAAGTTCAGACTTTGCAGTACAGCTTCAGTAGATGAAGTATAGGCATCACCCGAAATTCGTCCCACTTCAATGCCTTTGCGCAAGAAGTAGTCGATAGCCTGACGATCAATATCGTTTAGCGTGGCACCAGCGACTGGCATATCATCCCATGACCACCCCATCTTTTTCAAGATAAAGTTCTGTAATGCCAGTCCTTTTAGTTCTTGCTTGGTAGAACCACTACGATAGTGGTAAATACCACGGTAAGCCACAGGCATACTGCTTGGCGTCACCACAATCTCTATGTATTCCTTTTCGTCCTCTGTAAGCAAGTTTACATCTTCCACGATGCCAAGGTAGTTGACAATCTTGTTAGGAATGTCTTCCATCAGTTTCTTGGCATCTGGCAGACCTATCACTTGCTTCTCATCATTCACTCCGATAAAAATGCGACCGCCTTGTGCATTGGCGAAACCGCATATCCATTTCAGATATTCGTCTCGCCAAGATTCTTTATATTCTATATTTTGACTTTCACTAAGCATGTTGTTTCTTCGTTAAAGTGTAAAACCCATTTCGGCAAGGTAGCCGTTTACCTCACTCTCATATTCACTCACCTCTTTTGTCAACTCAGGTAGGGTGTTTTCGTACCGTTCCACAAGTGAAGCAACTTCTGTACCAATACGATGAGTGACTGATTGCATCAATGCCATGCAACCGCCAATGACAGTGGCGAGCCACTTGCGTTCAACAACAAGTGTTCTAATTTCATCCTCAGTGAGAGAGGCATATTTCTCTACCACCTTATTCGTCAGTGTTGGCGTCAGCTCCTTGATTTGGGCTTTCAGATAAGTCAATTCGTCATATTTGTCAAGATACTCCTTAAACACGGCAAGCGTGTCAGGAAGAAGAGGATGGTAGTTCTCAATTTCACCAATTCTTCTCTTGATGTCCGCTTTGTTGAATTTATCCCAGCCTTCAAAAATGTCTTGGTGCTCCGTAATAAAAGCGTTTCTTGCAAGTTTTGCATTTTTGTTGTTGCTTGGCATTTCTGCTAAAGTCAACAAAATTTCCTTTTCCCCTTTTATCGGTTTCTTGCAAGTTGCAGATTTGTATGCTGCTCTTATTTCATTAACTTTGTCATAGCCATTGAAATCATCCTCATGCTCCTCTGTTATTTCTTGCATCAAAGACTCGATTTCTTCTTGTTTTGCCTTTAGGGTATCAATATGATGCTTCTCGTCTGAAAAATATTCATCAAGTACGATGTTTACAGGAAGAAGGTCGCATACTATCTCATCATACATGCAAGGTATCTCTTTTGTCTTAGACTTATCGCTTTCAGTATCGCTGCCATTATCCTTCTTGTTCTTCTTTTCCTTGACTTCCTTAATTTTGATGGCTTTTACTTCAGGGTAAGTCCAACCATCATTAGAAATCATATAACAGTCATCCTGCATAGTATCTGCCCAGTAGTTTAGCAGGACATCATAGGTATCATAAGCATCTACAAGTCCACTATGCTCCATAGTTTTCGCTAATAGACTTTCAGACCAGTCGGCAATCAATTCTTTTGGATGGACACCTTGATTGATAGCCATCATCTTTGGTTCGACATCTTCTTTCCATCCATTTAATACTTTGGCAAAAGCTTCTCCTTGTGCCTTATAGGAAGAATCGCTGTCTATTACATCATTGATGTCTTCTTTTTTAGGCATTAAAGAATAGTACCCATTGTTGGCACCACTGAAAAGTTTGTCCTTCAATGTTGGGCAAGCCTTCCAAAAGATTTCCATGTTTTCAACATCGGTAGCTGGAAGCCCACCATGCAGATGAGCTTCTATGTCGTGCTGAATCTCAGAGTCTATAGGTTGGATGTAACGAGAAATATTCAAATTGTAGTCATTCTTCTCAATCTCACTCCACTCTACCAATCGGCAATAATGTGGTATGGTTTGCTGAGCATCCCAAGCATCTACGATGTGTTTGATGTCCTGTTCACGAAGGCGGTTCTTCGCACCATCTTTCGTAAAGCCGTCTTTGGCATCAATGACAAAGATGCCCTTACGGCAATCCTTGTTTTTCTTGTCGATGATGATGATGGAAGCAGGAATACCTGTACCAAAGAAAATGTTTGGAGGTAAACCGATTATACCCTTGATGTAATGTTTTTCGATAATCTCCTTGCGGATGTCATATTCTGCATTTCCACGAAACAGTACACCATGAGGCAAGATGCAAGCACCACGTCCAACATCAGCTTTCATGGAACTGATGAGGTGCAGTAAAAAGGCATAGTCTCCACATTTTTCCGGTGGTAACAGGCTGGCTGTCCAGCGATTATATTTGTCTGGAAGCATGTCTGAGGCAAGCCAGTTCTTCTGTGAAAAAGGAGGGTTTGCCACACAAACATCAAAAGTGCTCAACATACCATATTGAGTGAACTGAGGATTGCCCAAAGTATCTCCCACCTTAATCTCAGCATTGCTTACTCCATGGAGAAGCATATTGAGTTTTGCCAATGCGGCTGTGCTGCTGTCTTTTTCCTGTCCACAGATAGACACACGAGGATTGCTTGCTTCTGCCAAAGCACGAAGCAAGAGAGAGCCAGAACCGCATGTAGGGTCGTAAATGGTTTGCTCGGCACGGTTAAGATCGTTGATTCGTAGCACCTTCGCCATGACACGACTCACCTCGGCAGGAGTATAGAACTGTCCTTTACTCTTACCACTTTCAGCAGCAAAGTTCTTCATTAAGTACTCGTAAGCATCGCCCAACAAATCATCGTCAGCTGCACGGTTACGTGAGAAATCAAGTGCGTCGTTCTCAAAAACAGCAATCAATCGAGATAGGGTATCCACCATAGTCTTGCCACTCCCCAACTTGTTTGGATCATTGAAGTCTGGAAGGGCAAGGTCGCCTATCTGTCTGGCGTTCAGCTCCTTGATGGCCTCCAATTTTTGGTTGATTAACTCTCCAATTTTATCATTCCGTTTGAGTGCGATAAAATCTTTGAAGTAGCACCCTTCTGGAACTTTCAGGCGAAAGCCTGGTTGTCCTGCTTTGTCTGATAGATATTTGATGAAGAGAACGATGAGAACGTAGTCTTTATATTGACTGGCATCCATAGAGCCACGCAAAGCATTGCATGACTCCCAAAGTGCACTGTATAATTGTGATTTTTTTATAGCCATATTATTTGTATATTAATTATGAGTTCTGTGAAGCAAGGCGGTAAATTTCATAAATGTCTTGCTCTGTCATTGCTGGGAATAAAGCCTGTAAGTCATCACGTAAGTCCCAACTTGCGTTGCTGTCAGGGTCTTGCCAATTACGCCCAGCATTCTTGTATATGAATTCATCTATTGTCTTGATGATGCGGATAGTCTCATCTTTGTCTTCTGGAGCATGCCATGTGGCACGATTGTTCCATAGGGCTTTACTACGCCTGTTTGCCAAGTCGGATGGTGCATCGTTGCCATGTTTGATGGCTTTTATATGTTCTATTAGAGCTTCTATCTTTTCTTTTGCCGTGGCATTGCGAGCCTTTAGCTCTTCAAGGAGTGCCTGCAATTTGTCACTGAAAAGTTTATATTCCTCCGCATCACCGCTGTTCCAGTCTGTGTTTACTCGGCGAGCCTTACCTTCGATAGCCTCTGCTGCTCCATTGGCATTACCTCCTGCTTCGTGGATGGCTTTTTCGGTTGCTTCTTTGGTGTCTGTAGAGTCATTGATGAGGTCAAGAAATGAGAAATCTGCCGATGATGGAATGAATGTTTCTGCATCCTCCGCCCTAATGTGTTGGTCAAGAAGTTGACGCATATCGGGGTCAAGCGTCTTTGGGTCAAAGTCATCACCTGATTTTTGCTTGACTTTTCGCTGAACCGTTCCCGCTTCTCGTGAAAGTGAGGCGAAATGATTTATTTGTTCTGCCGTGAAATCTGTTTTTGAGAAATAGTCCGACATGTTGTTATATGCCGTGACCATACTTCCTGTAATACTATACATGATGTTACGGCGAGCTTGCGCAGGTTCTTCGCCATCATATTCCTTGATATAATATTCAGACAAAGCCTCCAAGTCGTTCAAACTTTTACTCTCCCAAATAGTTTTTAATCCCTCGTATGCTTCTGTGACAGCAAGAAGTTTTTCCTTGCATTTATTCACTGCACTATCCAGAAGTCCATCTATGTCCACATCATCGAGTCCTTCAAAGCCTGAACCATCATTGAACTTGGTGACAACATTTTCTATACTGTTGAAAAGATTCTTGAAATCAACAATGCGTCCAAATTCTTTGTGAGTCTTGACTATAATGTCGCCCTTGTCATCTTTGATGTCCTCGCCAAGTCGGTTGACACGACACACTGCTTGGAACAGCGTATGGTCTTTTATCTCATTATCTATATAGAGAATAGTGGCGCAAGGGGCATCAAACCCTGTAAGCAACTTGTTGACTACAATTAAAAGTTTCATCTGGGCAGGACGCTTCACGAAAAGCTCTTTTGCCCACTTTTCATACTCATCAGCATTCTTTACTCCAGCTTCTTCAAACGATTTCTTCGCCCAGTCGTACTTGAATTTTGCTTCTGTAGTTTTGTTATTATCGGCAGAGTTGTTGGCTATATCACTGTCCGTAGGGTCGTAACTTGTTACAACTGCACATCTACCTTTCAAATCGCTACTTGAGAAAAACTTATAATAACGATAGGCTTGGAAAATAGAGCCAGCTATGAGCATGGCGTTACACCAATCATGTTTCAGTAATCCATAATTCAAGTCATCAAGAATGCTGTAACCAATACGTTCTATGCGTTCTTTTGTGGAATAGATACGCTCCATTGTTGCCCAACGTTCTTCCACCATTTGCTTTTGCTCTGGGGTAAGTTCACGCCCTGCTGTAAGTGCAGCAAGCTTTTGGTCAATCTTCTCTTTGCTCGTAAGTTGCTGTTCCACATTGCGGTATTCATATTGTAGGTCAAGGATAACCTTGTCCTCAACTGCTTGTTTGTGAAGGTATTTGTGAATATATGGTCCGAATGTGCGTTCTGACATGCTCTTAATGGCATTGTATGGGTCTCCTTTGTCTTTCTTCAGTAACGGTGTGCCGGTAAAACCTATAAGCATGACTTCCTTTCCCATGATAGCACGCATTGCTTCATGGAGGCGACCGCTCTGGGTTCGATGACATTCATCAACAAATACGAAGATGTTGTCACCTTTTACACTGAAATGATTACCATATTTTTTTGCAATGATAGTTTGCAGTTCATTCAGATACTCATCAAGGCTGACTTTTGTTCCAGACTCATCCTTTTCAGCTTCATCATTATGTTTGTGTGCGCCAAACTTGTGAATTAACGAACAGATTAGCCATTCGTCTCCCTTGTTTAATGTATCAAGAAGGTCGCTGCACGATTCTGCATGATGAAGTTTGTTGCCTCCCTTTACAAAAGTACTAGCAAGCTGTAAGTCAAGTTCCTTTCGGTCGGTGATTACAACGACACGAGGATTGGAAAAGTTCTTCTGGATATAGGAAGCCAAAGCTACCATCGTAAGACTCTTTCCTGAGCCTTGCGAGTGCCAAATGACTCCACTTTCTTTTTGAGGCATTCTTTTAGCAGCTGCTTTAATGGCATATATCTGATGAGGGCGTAATACCTTCTTAATACTACCATCATTCAGCACACCATAATGAAAGAAGAACATAAAGTTCTCCTTGTCGAAAAACAGACGGTATGCTTCTTTCTCTGTAATAGTGTCACCAACTTTATTTGTATCTCTTTTCCATTTACACCAAAAGTGAAGAGGAGTACCTATTGTTCCATAACGAAACTCCACATCATCATTTGAGGCAATGGTGAACTGTGTTGTGGTAAAAAATGATGGTATAAAATCACGTTCGTTGCTAAGATGTTGTTTAATGCCTTCCTCGTAGTTGACCAAACTTCGTTTCAGTTCAATGACTGCAAGTGCTATTCCGTTAACATAAACCACAATGTCGGGACGCTTGTTTTTGCCAAGGAGAGGGTCTATATAACTAACCTCTTCTGCAATCGCAAAATGATTGTTTTGTGGATGGTCGAAATCGAAAAACATTACATCTTCATGATTCTCTTCTGGTGATGGTTGTGACTTAATACCCATTGTCAGTGTATCGTACAAATCTGTATTGCACTGTATGAGACTACTCATCTTGGAATCACCAAGGCGAGCCTTATCCTTCAATTTTACCAAAACGTCCTCTATCTGCATTTCTGTACGACCTTGTTCTTTCAGAAAAGAGCGTACTTCGTCATCCAATATCGGTGAGTTGGCTACACCCATATTGTTTACATTAGCACCTTTAGCATACTGCCAGTTGCCAAGATAAGTATATCCAAGTTCTTCTTGGAAACGCTTGACGAGAGCATTTTGATACTCTCGTTCTTTCTGTTCTTGATAGTTTGCCATATCTCTTATAGAGGAAATTCGTTTAATTGTTCTTTTATTTTTTGCCATCCTGGAAGGTAAGTTCCGAGAATGTGTCGAAACCTGTCTGTATGGTTTTGCTCAATGAGGTGAGTGAGTTCATGAGCTATCACATATTCAATACAGTTTAATGGTTTCTTTGCCAACTGGAGGTTGAACATGATTTTGCCACTTTCTTTGTGACACTTGCCCCAACTGGATTGCATTTGTTGAATAGTCCAAGTTGTTGCTTTCACCCCAAGAATTTGCTCCCATTTTGCAACAAGCCGTTCTGTTATTGGTATTAATTGTTCTTTGTACCAAGTCCATAAAACATTGGCTATATTTTCTTTGGAAGTGTGTTCTGACACATATATAATAATGTAGTCCCCTTGTATCTCTACATGATGAGTACAAGTTTTGTCCCTAATAACTTTCAGTCGATAAAGTTCACCTTTGAAGAAATGTGCTTCTCCTGAAATATATTCTCTTTCGTCTTGTATGGTATAGGACATCGTTTCCTTTCGTTTTAAGGTTATCCATACCCATTTTTTGAGGATGAACAGCTTTATTTGTTCATCAGTATATTCGTTAGGGGCAGATACATGAACCCTTCCATTTGGCGGATAAACTGCCAAATGTAAGTTTTTGATGGGCTTGTGCTCAATTTCTATTTCGATACCATTGACTAACATTACTTATTAGTTGTTCTCTTGCGATAATAGATAAGATTTATATTCACGTACTATTAACTCTCTCAAATCCACTTCAAGCAAATCTGCTATTTTTAATAGACTGCTCAAATCTGGTTGTGATGAGTTTGTACACCACTTTGAAACGGTGGAAGGTGTTACTCCCATCTGTTCAGAAAGCCATTTGTTTGTACGTTTCTTTTCTACCAGTACAAGTTTTATTCTATTTATATCTTCCATATTGCCCAAAAATTATAGTGCAAAGATAGTGAATTAAATTCAATTTTTCAAACTATAACGTATTTTGTATGCGTAAATAAGAAGTATATTCAATAAAATCATATTAATATATCCAACCATAGATTTTAAAGGCAGGATTTTGAATATGAAAAATGAATTTGCCGAGAATATAACAGATACAAGTAAATTAACTCGGCAAAAACTCGGCAAAAACATAAAAGCAAAAATCCTAACTGCTCAATATTAAGCAGTTAGGATTTCTCCAGGTGCGCCTGATAGGACTCGAACCTACACGTCGTGAAACACCAGATCCTAAGTCTGGCGCGTCTACCAATTTCGCCACAGGCGCGCTATTGTAGTGCAAAGATACAAACTGACAGGCAATGGACAAAGCATTTGCTACAGAAATGTAGAAAAGCTCGACATGGACAGAGAATTAGACAGGGACTTGCACAGAGAATTAGACAGGGACGTGGACAGCGAATTGAATAGAGATTTGGACAGGGAATTGGACCGTGTCAGTGTAGCGTCAGACATCAAGTGTAAACACAACGAAAGCGTTCCGAAAGTGTCGGGCTTGTGCCGGACGCATTCGGAACGCTTTTGATGTGTATTTAGTTGTGTGTCGTGTCAGCCGTCAATATGTGTGCGGTGCTTGATGGGCGCCACACTCATGCAGATGACGCGTGACTTAGAACACAACCTTCTGACCATTGATAATGTAAACACCCTTTTCGGCTTTGTTTACACGACGGCCACTGAGGTCGTAGATGGTTTTGATGGTGCTGACAGGCACATTTACCACCTTGTTCACACCAGTGGGCAGACCGGCGCTGAGGTCGATGTCGAGAGTGGCGTTGGCAGAGATGTCGAAAGTAGCCACCTTGTTGTCATAACGTACTGACACCTGACGGTCAACGTCCTGGTTGTTGGTGATGCGCACTGCGGTGGCCTTGCCCTCGCTCCATTCCTCGTCAACTGTGTAATTGCCTTGGGCCTTGAGGCCCTTCACACTACCATTCTTCCATGAAGAAGGCAGGGCGGGAAGGATAGTGATAACATCGTCGTAGCTCTGGAGCAACATTTCTGCCACACCGCTGGTGCAACCATAGTTACCGTCGATCTGGAAGGGTGAGTGTGCGTCGAACAGGTTGTAGTAGCAACCACCCTGGCCGGCCATGGCGATGGTGTAAGACGTTGAGTGACGAAGCGCGCGCTGCAAGTTGTAGTGAGCCTTGTCACCATCAAGACAACGGGCGTAGGTGTTTGTCTGCCAGCCCATTGACCAACCGGTCACATCGCCCTTGCGGGCAATCATGCCGTTGTAGGCTGCCTGGAACTGCTTCACGCTGTCGGCGTCTGTGGCAAATGCGCTTACCTGGTTGAAGGGGTAGAGACACATGAGGTGTGAGAGGTGACGGTGGTCGGGATCAGAGAGTTTGTTGTTCTTCCACTCTGAGATGCAAGGCTTTTCCTCTGACCAATTTACGCCGCCGGGATTGTAGTTCTCAACCCACACACCCTTGTCAAAGTTGTTGTAAAGGTCTTCGAGTTCGGCCATCTCAGCTGCAGTAACGGGGGACTCGTCACCAAGTTCGGCATAGCCTGCGAACAAGTCCTTCAAGCCCTGATAAGCTGTTTGCTGGGCAAAGGCTGTGACGTCAGTATTGCCATGTTCAGGACTCCACTCGCCCTTAATTTCATACTTGCCATTGGCATCCTTTGTAGCGAGGCTCTTGGTAAAGAGAGCATTCTGGTACATTACGGGGAGTGCCTTCTTAAGGAAGTCGCGGTCGAGCGTGTACTTGTAGTAGCGCCACAGGTGGTCGCAATACCAGGCACCGAGTGTCTTTATGCTGCCATTGAACCAGGTTGAAGTACCACCGAAGATGTTGTTCTCAACAGCTATAGTCCAGCCCTTAGAACCACTCTTGATCTTCTGTGCCAAAGCTACCCAAGGAGAGTTGGGAGCCGAAGCCAGGTCGATGATGTTGTAGAGGAAGGGCAGGTGCATCTCGCTGAGGTTGGTGGGGTCAGCGGGCCAGTAGTTCATCTGTACGTTGATGTCGGCGTGGATATCGCAGTGCCAGAAGTCGGTGTTAGAGCGGTCGTTCCAGATACCCTGCAAGTTGCTGGGGGCGTGGATTGAGCCGTCGAGGTTGGCTGCTACCGTCATGTAACGGCCATACTGGAAGTAGAGGCTCTCGAGGTAGTAGGCATCGGCAGTGCTCTTGTTGGCAGCGGCGGCATTGTAATATGTGAGGAGTTCCTCAGTAGTCTTGTCTGTGCAAACCTCGGCAATGTTGAGGTCGGCACGGTTCATGTAGCCGCTGAACTTGGCCACGTGGTCATTGAGCAAGGTAGCATAGTCCTTTGCAGTAGCTGCAGTGAGGCGGCCCTGCACGGTGGCAGCAATGTCGTCGGCAGAGGCACCGCTCTTGCAGCCGGCCTTAGTGGCATCAAAGTCGGTGGCGGCAGCGAGGAACACGTTCACCCATTCTGCGCCAGACACGTGAATGCCTTCATTGTCGGTTGTGATGTTTGCGCCATCGCTGGCAAGCACCTTGTAGGCAGCGTTGTACGACACGAGGGTCATCTTGCCGCTAAAGGTTGCACCACCATCGGCGTAAGTCACATTGCCGGCACCAATCTGGTTGTCGGGCATGAAAGTTACCTTCAGGTTGAGCTTGTCGGTACCCTTGGCCTCGTAGTGTGCCACGAGCACCTTGTCGGTGGCTGAAGTGAAGTAGCGGCGGTTGTAAGTAGTGGCATCGTCGCTGCTCTTGTAGTTTACACCACCCACACCATTGACGATGTCGAGGTAGCGCACATAGTCCTTCACAGGCTTGGTGTCGTCGGCAAGCGAGAATGCCTTGCTCATGTCGGTCACCATTACCGAACCGAAGTTCTGGTACCAGCCGCGCGAGTTTTCCTCGCTACCGCCATTGCCTGTGCCGCCCTGCCAGAGGGTCTTTTCGTTGAACTGGAGTTCGTCCTTGAAGATGCCGCCGCGGATAGTGGCGCCAAGCTGGCCGTTGCCCAAGGGGAGGGCGTATTCCATCCACGTATCGCTCACACCCGTCTTGGCCACGGGCACATTGTACCACAGGGCATACTTGCTGATGTCGGTGGGACGTGTGCCGGGCTGTACAGTGTTGTACTCGGCATAGAGAATGTCGTCAGAGGGCACTACTTCGGCGAATGTGAAGTTAGAACCTGCGTCGTTGCCGCTACCGGCTGCGGTATTGTTCCAAAGACCGAGGTTGTCGCCGCGCTTGTTCCAGTAGTTGTTGGCAGAGCCAGCCAACTTAACCTGGCTTGCACTGCTGCCGTCGAGCTTGATAGAGCCGTCAAAGTAAGTGGCATAAGTGGCATCGTTGCTTGCGAGGGCCGGGCTTTGCAGGGTAGCGCGGGCATCACCCTCGCTGCCATTGCTGGCGAGCACCTTGCCTGTATTCTTGGCATTGATAAAGCGGTAAGTGCCGTCAGCCATCTTCACCACGTGCCAGCAATAATTGAGGCCGGCTACTGACGAGCCTTTCAACACTACATTGTTGTCCTCAGCGTTAAGATAGCCCCCCGAGGCCACCTTGACAGTGTAGTACTTGTTGTAAGCGGCAAGTACATCGGTAGCATCTTCCAAACGGAATTTTGAGGCATCGGCTGTAGTGCTCCAACGTACCACACCGTTCCAATTAACCATGTGCAAGGCATTGAGATCGGCTGTTCCGCCTTCAACATAGATGTTGCAATAGCCGTTCTTGCCGGCATAAGCCACGGTGTAAACTTGTGCTGAAGCCTTGTCGGCTACGAGGGGCACACATTTGTCATTTTCGCCAGGAATTGCACCTATGTACATGCCAGACTCGGCATTCTTAATGTAATAGGTGTTGTCCTTGTCGGCCTTTTCAAATACCCAAGCGTGGTTGGCCTGCCAACCGCTCTCGTCAGAGCCGAGCGCGTCATATCCTTTCCAAACCTGTGCACTCATGTACATCTTGCTATGCTGCAAGTTGCCGATGAAGAGTGTCTTGCCATTGAGGTCGGTGCCAAGCACGCCTTCGGCAGAGTCAAGACCGTTGATAGTAGTCTGCAAATTGGCAATGGCGGTCTCGAGTTCGGCCTTGGTAGCAGGTGCCGTAGCGGGCAAACTGTTAATGGCATCAGAAGCATCGTGATAGAAGTACTTCATGCCATTGGCAGCCTTGAGCTGTGCCACGTAACCATTATACACATTTTGAAGCAGGGGCACCATAGGCGACTCGATGTCTGTAGCCTCGTCAAGTGTGGCCTCCACAATCGTCAGGCGGTTGCCGTCATCGGCAGTAGCCCAGCTGTCAACGAGGCAACCAGCCGCATCACCGCCTTTTGCTTGCATATTGATGGTGTTTGAACCGAGCTTAAACAACCAAGGATTGTTGGCATTGCCCGTAGCTGTAATTGACAGCTCAGTGTTAGGGGTGCTTTCGTAATTGCCGTTCGACGACACGAATTTTTTGGCACCCACGCTGTAAAGGAAGTGCTTGCCGCCTACGGTGTAGATGGCAAACTGCTGTGCGGCGGCTGTGGCGCTGGCAGTACCAGCATCCTTGACGCCAGAACCTGCGCTACCGGCCAACTTGCCCGTATAGTTTGCACTATACAGCAGATAGCCACGCACACTCTTGATGTTGTAAACTTTGCTATTGCTCAAATTGCTGAGGTTGGTCACCACGTCACCGGCTTCGGCAAAGGCAGCCTGTGGCGGGACGCCCATCAGCAGGGCGAACAACGCAAATAAGAAAAGTGAAAATCTTTTCATAGAGTTTGTTGTGATTGGTAATTATTAGATTGATTTGTATATTGTTTTGCTGTGTGTTGCAATAATGTAAAATACATGCAGCAAAAGTACAACAAAATCAGTGGTTTTGCAAACTTTATATGCTGAAAAAGCACTTTTGGGCGGTTCTGATAATTCTTCTGAGCATTCGGATTATTGTTTCCTTAAATAGGAACAGGTGCATTGCTTGCCTTGAAAAACAGATTTCATTGCTCGCGCAACCCACCCGAAAAGTTACATTGCAAATTACCTGCATCTTGCACTTTTTGCCTGCATTGCGCTGATTATCAGTCTGTTGCGTAGTGTAGGTAACCTCGTTTCTTGCCTACACGCTGTTTGCACTACCTGCACTTATTTGCATGCTGTTTACACTTATTTGCACGGTGTTTGCCCCTTATTATACACGTCAGTATCTGTTTGCATGATTGGTTATGCCACTTACACTTTTTGGCATAGGGGGAGCGATTTTTGGGTAAGAGCAACCGAAACGACTGCCTCCCGTTATTGTATCACCGCCCTTGCGCTTACATGGCGTCATGCTGCTGTGGCTGCAGAGCGGTGGTAGTGTTTACGTGTAGGCAAGTGCAGATAAGTGCAGGCGGAAAACGATGTTACCTACACTCTGTAATGAAATGATAATCAATGCGGTACATGCAAAAAGTGTAGGGTGTAGGCAAATTGCATGATTAACGAAATATGGGTGTGATGTGGTGGAGCACTAAACGCTATCACTAAACGCTATCACTAAACGCAAGCATTAAACGCTATCACTAAACGCTACCACTAAACGCAAGCACTAATGGGGGCGACGCGTCCCGCGTTATATATTCAATAGGACTTTGTAAATTTGCAAAAATTAT
>ENA-OPCK01000174-OPCK01000174.1-human-gut-metagenome-genome-assembly--contig:-NODE-174-length-38970-cov-27.329693_pt1 | contig 38970 bp, 27 predicted proteins | sample MGYA00241249_ERZ501478 | MGnify/ENA primary metagenome ERZ501478 (study PRJEB25962, sample SAMEA2042629) | human gut metagenome | biome: human gut; feature: human-associated habitat; material: faeces...
AGAGTTCTTTGGATGGTTATGCAAATCACAGCAGGATGCTACATTCTGTTTATTTTTTCTTCTTTTTTAGTCTTGTGTCGGATAAATCAAGTTATCTTCCTTGATGACATTGAGTACCTCTTCGAGATATTTCTTCGACTCATACTTTGCCATCGGAAGGTCGTGGAGCAAGTAGTTGCCACAGTCCTTGGCTGCCTGACCAGGAATCTCGTCCTCGAAGTCGGCGATAAACTGGAAGGTGCGCTTCATCAGTTCCACGATGTCCTTGCTCTCTAGGTCGCCACGTATCAAGAGGTAGTTGCCAGTGAGGCATCCCATAGGTCCCCAATAGATGATGCGATCCTTCCACTCCTCGTCATTGCGGAGGTAAGTGGCGGCAAGGTGCTCGATGGTGTGGATGGCACCGTTGTGGAGACAAGGCTCCTGGTTAGGCACTTTCATGCGGATGTCGAAAGTGGTGACGACTTCTCCGCCCACCTCGTCCTTACGACTGACGTAGATGCCACGGAGCAACTTGTTATGATTGATTGTAAAACTTGGAATCTTGTTCATAATATAATATGTTAGAGGCTTTCGAGGAAAGCCTTGGTTACGTTGAAAGAGCCTTCTGCCATCTTCGCCCAAAAGTCGAAGTACATCTGAGCTTTGGTGTCTTTGAGAGGCACGTCGCTGATGATGCGGAAGGAGATGAAAGGAGTCTTGTAGATGTGACAGGTCTGAGCGATGGAACAGCTCTCCATATCCACAGCCATGGCATGAGGGAAGTGCTCCAGGATGCCACGCATCTTCTCCTTGCTATCCACAAACCATTCGCCGCTCACAATCTGACCGGCATGAATCTTAGGGTGCTGGTTGTCGGGCAAGTCGTTGATGGCAAGCGCCTTCTCCACATACTCCTGAGGAGTCTTGAAGGTGGCAGGCATACCGAGTATCTGCCCGAACTCGCACTCGTCACCACAATAAGCATCATGATATACGCATTCGGTGGCAACCACCACCTCAGTCACGTTGAGGTTGATGTCGGCACCACCAGCCACGCCCGAAGAGATGATGAGGTCGGGATGATAGTTGTCGATTATCTCCACGGCACCGATGGTACTGTTCACCTTGCCGATGCCACACTGTTGCATCACCACCTCGTTGTCGCCTATCTTGCCGATGACGAAGTCCTTGAAGTTCTTTCGCTCAGTTTGTGACTCGCCGAGCAAAGTCTTGAGTTGCGTGAACTCCTTGTCCATCGCAACGATAATTCCTATTTTCATTGATAATCTTATTACTTTTTCGTTTGCAAAATTACAAAATAATATCTTGTTAGGCAAAAAAGTGAAGAAATATTTTGATGTGTCTGCGATTTATGGTAACTTTGCCGTCAGTTTTGAGTACTATTCAGTTTACGATATGTCGGCAACACTTACATATAAGGAGATTTTTGAGAGGATATACACCGAAAATTCCCCTTTATTGAGAAATTAGGTGTTGCAAACCTCACGAAAGAGCAGTTGTTGGATTTGGTCAAAAAATATCTCAGCAAGTAAACTGTTCCTGGTTTTGGCAAAATGCTTGATGCATTGCCAAAGCCAGGGATTGCTGTCGTTTATAGGCAAAATATGCAAAAATAACTTTTTTTATTTTGTGATTTCTTCATTTCTCATTATCTTTGCAACCAAAATATAAACGTTTATAAGAATAATGAAAGTATTGAAGAAGTATCTGCTGGATATTCTGGCAGTAGTTTTGTTTGCGATCGTATCCTTCGTCTATTTCATGCCTGCCGATATGGATGGACGAATCTTGTTCCGTCACGATGCCTCTGCTGGCAAGGGACTGGGACACGAGAAGGAACTCTTCCAGCAACAAACCGGTGAGGTGTCCCGCTGGACCAACTCCGTTTTCGGCGGTATGCCTACCTACCAGATGTCACCATCCTACGAGAGCGGTGCCGTCTTGAAACAGGCTGTCAATGCCTATCATCTTTGGTTGCCCGACTATGTTTGGTATGTCTTTGCATACCTCCTGGGATTCTATATCTTGTTGAGAGCCTTCAACTTCCGTCAGTCCTTGGCGGCGCTTGGCTCCATCATTTGGGCATTCTCCTCCTATTTCTTTATCATCATTGCCGCAGGACATATCTGGAAGGTGATGGCTTTGGCTTATCTTCCTCCAATGATTGCGGGTATCGTGCTGGCTTATCGAGGTAAGTATCTGTGGGGCTTGCTTGTGACGGCAATTTTCGCTGCTTTCGAGGTGAACGCCAACCACGTGCAGATGACATACTATTACCTCTTCATCATCTTCTTCATGGTCATCGCCTTCTTGGTCGATGCCATCAAGCAGAAGCAGATGGCTCGCTTCGGCAAGGCTACGGCGGTGTGCATCGTGGGTGCAGCCATCGGTATCAGCTTGAATCTCAGCAACCTCTATCATACTTGGCAGTATGGTCAGGAGACGATGCGTGGCAAGAGTGAACTCGTGAAGAAGAATGCTGCCAACCAGACCAGCAGCGGTCTCGACCGTGACTATATCACCCAGTGGAGCTATGGCATCGACGAGACTTGGACGCTCTTGATTCCTGATGCCAAGGGAGGTGCTTCCGTGCCATTGTCACAGAACGCCAAGGCGATGGAGAAGGCTGACCCTAACTTCGTGCAGATTTATCAACAGCTCGGACAGTACTGGGGCAACCAGCCTGGTACGAGCGGACCTGTCTATGTGGGAGCATTCGTTTGCATGCTCTTTATCCTCGGCTTGTTGATCGTCAAGGGACCGATGAAGTGGGCATTGCTCGCTGCCACCATCTTGAGCATCTTGCTCTCTTGGGGTAGAAACTTCATGCCGTTCACCAATTTCTTCTTGGATTACATGCCGATGTATGCCAAGTTCCGAACGGTGGCTTCCATCCTCGTCATCGCTGAGTTCACCATCCCATTGCTGGCGATGATGGCTTTGAAGAAGATAGTGGATGAACCGGAGATATTGACCATCAAGAAGAAGTTCGTATATGCCAGCTTCGGTTTGACCGCAGGCTTCTGCCTGTTGTTTGCCATCATGCCGGGTGTCTTCTTCCCAGACTTCGTTTCAGTACAGGAGTTGCAGGCTCTGCAACAGTTGCCTGCCGAATACCAAGGTCCTATCATCAGCAATCTGACCGAGATTCGCAAGGGCATCTTCACATCCGATTGCTGGCGTTCCTTCTGGATCATCGTCATCGGTTGTGCCTTCCTCTTGCTTTACAAGATGAAGAAACTCGGTGCCGAATTTATGATTGCAGGCATCGCCGTGCTCTGCTTGGTGGATATGTGGATGGTCAACAAACGTTATCTCTATGATGAGATGTTTGTGGATAAGTTCCAGCGTGACGCACCTCAGCAGATGACAGAGACCGACAAGCTCATCCTCCGCGACAAGAGCCTCGACTATCGTGTGCTCAATCTCGCATCCAATACCTTCAATGAGAACGAGACTTCTTACTATCACAAGAGCATCGGCGGCTATCATCCTGCCAAGTTGCGTCGTTATGCTGAAATGATAGAGGCGCATATCTCACCTGAGATGCAGAAGACCATGAAGGCTGTGGCTGAGGCTGGTGGTGATATGACCAAGGTGAATGGCGACAGCATCTTCCCAGTCTTGAACATGCTGAATACCAAGTACTTCATCTTCCCATTGCAGGGTGGACAGACCGTTCCGGTGCAGAACCCATACGCTTATGGCAACGCTTGGTTTGTGGATAAGGTGACTTATGCCAACAATGCCAACGAGGAAATCGATGAGGTGGGCAAGTTGAACCTTCGCCATGAGGCGGTGGCTGATGCCAAGTTCAAGGAACAACTCGGACAGAGCGTGCCACAAGACGATACTTCGATGGTGAAGATGATACAATATAAGCCAAACAACCTCACTTACGAGGTGAAGTCTAGCAAGGGCGGTGTCATTGTCTTCTCTGAGATTTACTATCCTGGTTGGACGGCAACTGTAGATGGACAGCCGGCTGAGCTTGGCAGAGTGAACTACATCCTTCGTGCCTTGAATGTGAAGCCAGGCAGCCACAAGGTGGTACTCGACTTCCATCCTTCATCTCTCAAGAAGACTGAGACCGTAGCCTACATCGGTTACGTCGTCCTCTTGCTCCTCTTAATTGTAGGAATTGGAGTGGAATGGAAAAAGAAAAAAGCAGAATGATGGATTTTAGAACGGAAGTGAAAGTAGGGAAGGGCGCCATCAAATTGTTGCCTTCCCATCGAATGCTCTTCGTGGGTAGTTGCTTTGCCGACAACTTGGGCAAGCGTTTCGTGGAGGATCGCTTCCGGGCAGTCGTCAATCCCTACGGAGTGATGTATAATCCTACGAGCGTCTTCCACTCGGTGGAGCGATACCTCAAGGGTGATGCGTTCACCCAGGGTGAGAATCTGCCGAAGGAGGAACGTCGTCCCGATGTCGCCTTCTTCACGCTAGGCACCAACCATGTCTATATCTTGAAGGAGACAGGCGAGGTGGTGGATAACTGCCAGAAGCGTCCGCAGCGCCTCTTCGAGGAGAAGGAGTTGACAGTAGGTGAGTGCGTGGTCGAACTCTCCAAGGCTGTTTGGGCTTTGGTGGATGTGGGCATCCATCGCATCATCGTCACGGTGAGCCCAATCCGCTATGCGAAGTATGGATTCCATGGAAGTCAACTCTCCAAGGCTACGCTTCTCTTGGCTGCCGACCTTCTCTGTCAGCGATTCCCAGAGCTGGTGAGCTATTTCCCTGCCTACGAGATTGTGAATGATGAGCTGAGAGACTATCGGTTCTACAAGGAAGATATGCTCCATCCGAGCGACCAGGCGGTGGAATACATCTGGCAGAAGTTCCGAGGGGCTTACTTCGACAAGACTGCCGAACAGTTCCTCGCCGAATGGCAGCCCATCAAGGAGGCACTCGCTCACAAGCCTTTCCATCCCGACAGTGAGGAGACGAAGCTTTTCCAAGCGCAGACGGAAGAGAGGCTGAAGGCTTTCGAGGAGAAGTATCATCTCTCATAGAAACTCTCGATGAGACATTTCATCCCAAGGATGAATCATATATAGAATATTTTAAAAGTTAAGATAATGACTTATACTATTGAAAAGGTAACCACACTGATAGGTGCGCGTCGCTATGGAGACAAGGATACGAACATCGGTTTCATCCTGACCGATAGCCGTTCGCTCTGTTTCCCAGAGGAGACTCTGTTCTTCGCTCTCAAGTCAGAGCGAAATGACGGTCACAACTACATCCCAGAGTTGTATCGCCGTGGTGTCAGAAATTTCGTAGTAACTAATGTGCCTAAGGGCTATGCCTCCGACTATCCTGAGGCCAACTTCCTCAAGGTGGTCAACACGTTGGAGGCTTTGCAGCGCTTGGCTGAACGTCATCGTGATGAGTTCAATATCCCTATTGTCGGCATCACGGGTTCCAATGGCAAGACGATGGTCAAGGAGTGGCTCTACCAGTTGCTCTCTCCATCCATGTTTGTCACTCGCAGCCCACGCAGCTACAATTCCCAGATAGGTGTGCCTTTGTCTGTCTGGTTGATGAACGAGCAGACCGAGGTGGGTGTCTTCGAGGCTGGTATCAGTCAGCCGGGCGAGATGCTTGCTCTTCGTGACATCATCCAGCCTACCATCGCCGTGCTTACTTACTTGGGTTCTGCCCATCAGGAAAACTTCGAGTCTTTGGAGGCGAAGTGCCGTGAGAAGATCATCCTCTTCCATGATGCTGAGACCATCGTCTATAATGGTGATGATGAGATAGTGAGCAAGGTGGTTGGCGAGTACCACGACTATAAGGGCGAGAAACTCTATTGGTCGCAGAAGGATGCTGAGGCTCCTTTCTTCATCAAGAACATCGAGAAGAAGAACGACCTCACCATCGTCACCTATATATATAAAGGTGAGGAAGACAGCTATTCGCTTCCTTTCATTGATGAGGCTTCTGTCACCAACTCCATCATCAGTGCCGTCGTCTCTCGTAAGCTCGGTCTCTCTGCCGAGGATGTCGATAAGCGCATGTCTCTCTTGGAGCCAGTGGCGATGCGATTGGAGGTGAAGGAAGGTCAGCATGGTTGTACCTTGATCAATGATAGTTACAACTCCGACATCAATTCCCTTGATATTGCCCTCGATTTCATGAGCCGCCGTCCCGACCACAAGGGTCGTCGCCATACCTTGATATTGAGCGACATCTTCCAGAGTGGTGAGACTCCAGCCGACTTATATAAAGAGGTGTCCGACCTTTGCCGCAAGCGTGGCGTCGTCAAGTTCATCGGCGTGGGTCCTCAGCTCTATGAGCAGAGCGATGAAATTCAGATTTCCGAAAAGTTCTTCTTCCGCAATGTGGAGGAGTTTATCGATAGCGAGGTGTTCAAGAGCCTTCGTGACGAGGTCATCCTCTTGAAGGGTGCTCGCCAGTTTGGCTTCGACCAGTTGACCGAACTTTTGGTGAAGAAGGTACACGAGACGACCTTGGAGGTCAACCTCAATGCCGTGGTAGCCAACCTCAACTATTATCGTTCTTTCATGAAGCCAGAGACCAAGTTGGTTTGTATGATCAAGGCAGATGGTTACGGCGCAGGAGCGGTAGAGATTGCCAAGACCTTGCAAGACCATCGTGTCGATTACTTGGCTGTGGCTGTTGCCGATGAGGGCGTCACCCTTCGCAAGAGTGGTATCACCAGCAACATTATGATTATGAACCCAGAGATGACTGCCTTCAAGACCATGTTTGATTACGACTTGGAGCCAGAGGTTTATTCTTTCCGCATCCTCGATGCCTTGATTAAGGCAGCAGAGAAGGAGGGTATCACTGGTTTCCCTGTTCACATCAAGTTGGATACGGGTATGCACCGTCTCGGTTTCGACCCAGAGAATGATATGGAGGAGTTGATTGGCAAGTTGAAGCATCAGAATGCCATCATCCCTCGTTCCGTCTTCTCTCACTTTGTGGGAAGCGATGACGATAGCTTCGATGCCTTCTCTGCACATCAGTTTGAGTTGTTCGACAAGGGCAGCAAGCAGTTGCAGGCAGCCTTCGACCACAAGATATTGCGCCATATCTGCAATTCGGCAGGTATCGAGCACTTCCCAGAGCGCCAGTTGGATATGTGCCGCTTGGGTCTCGGTCTCTACGGCATCAACTCTCGCAACAACGAGACCATCAACTGTGTGAGCACCTTGAAGACCACTATCCTCCAGATGCACAACATCAAGGCTGGTGAGAGCGTGGGTTATTCTCGCAAGACTATCTTGGATAAGGACAGTGTCATTGCCGCCATCCCTATCGGTTATGCCGATGGCTTGAACCGTCACTTGGGCAATCGCCATGCTTATTGCTTGGTGAATGGTCAGAAGGCGGAATATGTGGGCAACATCTGTATGGATGTAGCGATGATCGATGTCACAGGCATCGACTGCAAGGAAGGTGATTCCGTCGAGATCTTCGGTGAGAACCTCCCTGTCCAGACATTGAGCGACATCCTCGATACCATCCCATACGAGGTGCTGACCACCATCAGCAACCGTGTGAAGAGGGTATATTATCAGGATTAATATCAGGTTGATTTATATTTGAAGCCCGTCCCTAAGTAGGTGTAAAATACCACTTAGGGATGGGCTTCAATTTTATAAGTCGTCCCTAAGTGGGTGTAAAAAGGTACTTAGGGACGAGTTATAAGCACAAAAACGCCAACTCGGGAAGTAAAACTCAGCCAACTGAGGAAGTAAAAATGCGCCAACTGAGGAAATAAAACACAGCCAACTGCGGAAGTTTGATATTTTTTTTGTATCTTTGCCGCAGAAAATCAAATAGTTATCGATATGGAGTACAAACACAGAATTGCAGACCAAATGCTGGCAAAGAAGTTGGCAAGCAAGGGAGCTGTACTGATTGAGGGACCTAAATGGTGTGGCAAGACAACGACAGCCGAGCAAATGGCTGGTAGCATCTTGTATATGGACAATCCTGCATCATTGGAGACCAACCTACAGATGGCTGACATCGATCCTTCGGTATTGTTGGATGGTGAGACGCCAAGGCTGATTGATGAATGGCAGTTAGCTCCTAAGTTATGGGATGCCATTCGTTTTGAAGTCGATCATAGGCATGATGTCGGACAATTTGTTTTGACTGGCTCTGCCGTACCTGCTGATGAGAAGGATATGAATCATTCAGGTACCGGTAGATTTAGTTGGTTGACGATGCGTCCGATGAGCTTGTATGAATCAGGCGAGTCCAATGGAAAGGTGAGTTTGGCACAACTATTTGAGACACCTGAGAAAATCTTGGCAGTTAATAAGTTGAAGATAGAAGACCTTGCTTTTCTGATTTGTCGTGGCGGTTGGCCTTTTGCCTCTATGTTGCAAGGAGAAGCGGCGTTGGTGCAAGCATTTGATTATGTCGATGCGGTGGTCAAGAAAGATGTGTCTCGTGTTGATGGCGTGAATCGTAATACTACAACTTTGAGGTTGCTGCTTCGTTCTTATGCTCGTAATCAAGGTTCGCAAGCAACAATCGGAACCATTGTGGCAGATATGGCGACCAATGACGAGAATGAAGTTAGCGTCAAGACGGCTGGTGGATATTTGGAGGCTTTGCGTAAGATATTCGTGATAGAAGATTCTGAGGCTTGGAATCCAAACCTGCGTTCTAAGACAGCCATAAGAACAGCCAATACTAGGTATTTTATAGACCCTTCTATAGGTACGGCAGTTTTAGGCCTTGGGCCTAAGGACTTGATGCAAGATCTTAACACATTAGGACTTTTCTTTGAGACTTTATGCGTAAGAGATCTTCGAGTTTTTGCTGATGCTTTGGATGGCAACGTTTTTCATTATCGAGATAAGAATGGTTTGGAGTGCGATGCCGTGGTTCATCTTCGTAATGGAAAGTATGGTTTGGTGGAAGTAAAGCTTGGTGGTGACAAACTCATCAATGAGGGAGCAGCGAACTTGTTGACTTTGGCAAGCAAGATTAATACAGAAAAGATGAATGATCCTTCCTTTATGATGGTACTGACAGGGACAGGTGATTATGCTTACCGTCGAAAGGATGGTGTATATGTTGTTCCGATAGGGTGCTTGAAGGATTGAAAAGTGATAAATCAAATTACCCTCTTACCATTCATAGGTTTGAGGGTATTTTACTTGTAGGAATAGTATGTTTCTGCTCCCAATCTTTATGCACGATATGTTTCATTAGTGTACTTCTCGTTAATTTTATCTTTAAAATATATTAAAATATTAGCCGATTTCTTGCAGCGTATTGCCATATTTACTACTTTTGCAGTCGTAAAAAATATAGTTTTGAGCGTTTTGCTCATCACAAATGTGAAGATTTGCAAAATATAAACCTAGCATATTTCTAAAACATATATAAGTATTAAGTAAAATTTAAGTAAAAGATGAAAAAGGTTCTATTTACAAGCATTTTGTTACTTTCCGCCGTTTCGTTCGGAGGTAACATCTATGCACAAGACCCAGCTGGTGGTAACGACACGGAAGTTACTACTCCTAGCGCAAGTCAGCCTTCGGTGAAGTTTACGGCTGATGGTAATACTTTGACCATTTCTGGTCAAGGTGACTTAACTTCGTACACAACTACAGATTGGTCTGCCAAAGTCTTCACAAACAATGCGGTAGGTTTCGTGTTTACCGATGCAGATGGCAAAACGCCAGTTGCAGCAGGTGACTCATATAATGCTGGTAAGACTTATTATCATGCAACATATAACAATACTGTGGTTTGGAAAGATCAGCCTGTAGCTTGGAATCCTTATTTCGGCGAAGTTACCGCAGAAAGAAGCTGGAAGGATAATAAGAAGGCAAATCTTTATATGGCAACTATAGATACATATTATAAAAATGTAACTGTAGGTAATAATGTTAGTGATAATGTAAATTGGGATCAGGAAATTTTTGGAGGTGATTGGAACTATACGGAAATTGATGGTAAAAAATACGTAAAAGTAGTAGAAGTTACAGGAGAGGTTCCTACTTCTCCTGTGTCTTTTGATAATCTTCAGGCTAGTGGCATAAAACTTATTGAAGTATCGGAATTGCAATCTGATTTTATCAATACTAAAGTTACTTATCAGATTAAAGATAAGTTGTCTTTGTTCTTGTCTTCTGATGGAGGTAAAACATATAAGGGCTTGACTTCTGGAGTAGATTATGAGTGGACATCTGGTGATTTGTTCTATGAAGGTTCTGCTACTTATGCTGCAATCAAAGACAACAATGCGTTCTTTGATAAACATACTGACTATGTCCAAGCTGATAATACAGAGATTCCTTTTAAAGAACTTCTGAGACGCAAGATATTGGAAGGTGTATCAGTGTATGATTACAATGCAAAAAAAGAAGTTGGTGTTAGCTCTTACACAACAGTTAAGTTTGTTAATAACGGCTCTGATCCTTTGTTGATTGACGCTGACGTAGTGCGTGGAATTTTGTATCCTACATCTAATGGTATGCTTACAACAAATGTCACAACTACTGAGCTAGATCTTGGGGAGGCAACTTTGAATGAGTTGAATGCTGACATATTTATACCATCACAAGACGAGTCTTACAAGTGTCATAAACTTGCGTTGAATGATATAACTTTCCCTAAAACAAAATTGACAAGTGTATATAGTGAAAGTACAAAGCAAGATGAGAATAAGATGGTTTTGCCAGCACAATTGTTGTCTAATATTACTCGTTATATTAAGACAGTATCTATCCCTGAAGGATATGATCGAATAGCAGATGGTGCTTTTTCAAATGAAAATAAACAAAGCGTGTTGGAAAATGTCAACCTGCCACAAGGTTTGACTCTTATTGGAAAGAATGCTTTCCAAAACTGCAATTATATCAAGAGCATCGAATTGAATGAAGGCTTGGAAAATATTGGCGATAGTGCTTTTTTTGGAACTACACTTGGGACAGTTAAATTCCCATCTTCATTGAAGATTATCAATGACTGTGCTTTTGCTAATTGCCATATTTACAATTTGAAGTTCAATGCCGGACTCAAATATATTGGTAATTCTGCATTTGCATTGTCTAATGCACATACAGAGCAAGTATTGGAAATTCCTGCTAGTGTGATTTATATAGGTCCTTATGCCTTTAATTTCCGCCAATATCAGGATGTGTATTTTTATGGGGAAAAGGCACCTTTAATGCCATTGGGATCATATAAACTAGATACTAATACTAAGGATTTGGGAACAGCTTTCCCTCAGCATACATTGAATGGAAATAATGGCTTTGATCCATTACCTAAGGAAGGTGAGGAAAAAACAGGTGACGACACAAGTTCTGGCTATGCTAACCGTGAAAATTACAAAAGTCATGGCGTTTACTTGTGTATGCTTCATTATCCTAAAGGGTTGAGTGATGAAAATCGTGACACCTATACAGATATCTCTAGAGTGTACAAAACTTTTAGAACTGCTGATGGTAAGTTTATTCCTACTGACATTGGTACACCTGAAGCTACAGACAAAGTCGGTAAAGAAGAAAAGGATGAGATACTTAATGCAGGTCTTTGCCATTCCTTTAAGAAAGTTACATGGGGATATGCTGATACATATTTGGGAGAGCAATATATTTGGCCTAGCCATTCTCAATTCAATAGAGCATATTGTACAGCATCACATAGCGTTAAATGGGATGGTGTAACTCCTGTTACTTGCGACTTGTCTGCAGAAGAAATTGCTGCACTAAAGTATGCTGGATATGATACAAGTAAACAAAACTTGGACGAACTGAAGAAAATTGCACATATGGGTACTCGTCAGTTTGTCCTTGCTAATGCAGATGCCTTTGTGGATGACAAGCCGGAAGAGGAGCCTGAGTATCCTGTAGATGTTAAGGGTGGTGAATGGTGGACACTCTGCTTGCCTTTCAATATGACAAAGGCAATGGTAGATGAAACATTCGGTAAAGATACGCAGGTTTGTCTGTTTGACAGAGTGCATCGTCAAGTAAATAGAAATACAAAGAAAAATCGTATTGTACTCTATTTCACCCAGAATGTTTATAAGCATAAGACTGAGCCAAAGAAAGCTGCTGGTACTTGGAACTTCGACGAGACTGCTCCAGCTCCAGCCGATGAGGATACTGTCATCTATGCACATGAATCTTATATGATTCACCCAACCAAGACTGGTGAGGATGCGGTATTCGCAGTAAAGAATTACCAACCTGTTGTTGGTAACCCTACGCCAACTGTTGTTATGGGTAAAAACGAATACACTGGTGAAAGTGACACTCCTGACAATGTGCCTTATCGCTATGTTGGTAACTATTTGGAAAATGTCGATGCGCAGGTTGCTAGTCAGTCAGATACACAAACTGCTACTCAGGCATTGACAAAGGTCAAGGTACCTAAGTTTAGCTATGTATATGCTAGTGATGGCAAAGAAACTAAATTCTGGTTCTTAACATCTGACGATATGACTTGGATGCCTAATAAGTGTGTTGTGCAGACCAATACTCGTGGTGATGGTCAAAATGATTACGAAGAATTCTTTGATTACACGGTATCTTCTGCAAAGCAATCTTCATTCTTCGGCGAGGACTTCATTGATACGCCAACTTCTATCGAGGATGAGATGGTGATTATCGCTGGTGAAGGCAGTGATGCACCTGTTTATAGTCTTGATGGTACTTTGGTAAATTCTACAGGCGACTTGACAGGTCTTCCTAAGGGTGTTTATATCAAGGGTGGCAAGAAGTATGTAGTTAAGTAAAAAACGTACGATTAAAGATGAAATTTAAAATGAAAAGAAAATATATAATTCCAGAAATGAATGTAGAATCATTTTCTGCTTCTTCAAGTATTCTTGCAGGATCTCCCAATCAGACAGGAAAAGGTGAATATAACGTAGGAGGAGAAGGTCAAGGTGGAACAACAGGAGGTGGTATTTCTGGCTCTGGTGGAGGTGGTTTGATACAGCATTCAAAGCAATTTGATGCTTGGGCATCATGGGACGAGTAAATTGGACCTTAAACACAGATAAATTATTTTTTACTTATTATTGAGTGGTTGCATTTATATATTTAGGTATAGATTTGTAATTACATAAAGACTGAGGGAGCACGTCGTGAGACATGCTCCCTTTTCTTGGTATTATGTGGCTAGAATGAAGCTAAATCGAAATATAGTGGAAGGGTATCATTATTGTTGGTAACACGCTGCAACAAGGTTGTTATATGGTATAATCTTTCAAACTACCTAGTTGAGCTTCAACAATGAATTCGCGTACCAAAAACTTCAAATCTTCATCAGGCAAATCTAGTTGTTGAAGAGGTCCATTCTTCGGATATATATCCAAGAATACAACTATCTCATCAGTTTTTGAAACTAGATAAATCAAGCGAAAACCATCTTTGCGAGATAGGTGTTGTTTCTTATCTGGCAACCGCAACTTTATGATAATCAGTTCGCCTTCAAGTAATATCATATCGTTGTTTTGTCGTACCTGTTCTATAGGTTTGCCAGAAAACTCTCGCTGGATTTCATTTTCCACATTGGTGTAAACATGACGCTTTACTTTTAGCAATCTACTCAGATGGGAGCGAAATGTACTAATTGTCTTATAATTAATCATGGGCTATATTCTTTAAAGCCAAACTCGCATCTGATAATAGTGAAGACCACTCTTGATCTTTTGGTGCCTTTACTTTGTAATTTTGGATGTCATTGCTCAACTCTTTTAGTGCAGAGTAATTCTTTTTTAATTTTTCAACCTCTATTGACATAGAAGCCTCTTTTGTCATTTGCTTGCAAGATGTATATAACATTTTGAGAGCCCCTAACATTGAAATTAATTGTTTGCCAAAAACATGGTAATCATGTTCGGTTATAGAGTTGCATTGACTATATAGGAAGACATAAAATGAATCCAAGTCACGATTTAGACTTCGAAGTTGTTTTATGCCATACTCATTGGGAACCAAAGCCTCTAAACTATGTTTGTAAGACCTTGTCCCTAATTTAACTATATTATGTGATATAATAGTCGTCTGACACATAGAAATGTAATTTAATGTTATTGCATTACAAAAATACAACTATTTCTTGATAATCATATTAGAATCAATAACATTTTATACTATTTTAAACATTGCCTAAATTAGCCGGATTTCTGTTTCCTGAGAAAACTATGCCGGATAACCTACATCCTACACTATGATTAACTTATATACTTAGACTCAAACACTTTTTCTATAGGGGTTGATGTCTTTTATTCCTATCGAATAACAATCTTTTGGGTGTGAGAGAATTTGCCTGTGCTCACCTTCAAGAGGTAGATGCCTTTGTTAGCATTGCCAGTATTGATGGAGATGGTGTTGCCATTGCTATTGTTGGAAGTAATCACTTTGCCATCCATATTATATAAGGTGGCAGACATAGTGGTGGCACCTGCTTGGTAAGCCTCGTAAGTGCCATTGGCAATCTGGCGAATCAAGAAACTCTTTTCCTCTGGAGTCTTGATGAGTGTCGTCTCATTCTCATTGAGGATATACATCAAACCAGCGTATGCGTCAATCTTGCCAGCTCCAGCTTGTCTTCCCTCGTCGATGAAATGGTTGTCCTCGTTGCAAGCCTTGTCATTGATGGCGGTCTTCATCGCAATCTCCTTGATCTCTTGGTGAGTCAACAATGGGTTGGCTTCAAGCCAAAGGGCTGCGACACCTGCCATATAAGGAGCTGACATTGAAGTTCCTTTCATGCTACAGAAAGAATAGCTCTTGCTGTTGAATGTGCTGTTTCTTGTGATGTATTTCTTATGAGTTCCTTTGGTACAATAGGTGCTGAAGCTAGATTCCAAGATGGAGCCAGGGGCGCAAATATGTGGCAAGGTTTCTCCGTCATAAAGTTCTCCATAGCCAGAATAATAACTGATGTCGCCCAACTTGGTTCCCCATTCTTCTCCGTGTTCTTTGAGAAGATTGGTAGAACTTCCACTTTTATATGTGGTAGAAGTGCAAGAGTTATAAGCACCTACTACTATCATACCTTTGGCGCAAGCCGTGTTGGTGACAGTTCCATTGCTAGTTACATCCTGCTTCCAGCTGGTCACATTGGTGACAAATGGCATATATTGCTCAGAGTAGCATGATACTGCTTGGCCTTCTTCTGAGTTGATGACGAAGCCAAAGCCATAGCCGTCCTTTCCATATATGTCGTCGCAGCTGACAACGTAACCTTTTACACCGTCGTGTATCGTTTCGCTAGCAATCGTAATGTTACCTTTTCCGTAATTGTCATTGATGTTGACGTTTTGCTCTTGACCATCGATGATAATAGGGTAACGATATACAATCTCATTGTTGAGTTTGTTAACTGCAACAATGTCCATACTGATAGGAGCGGAAGTCTTCGGTGCTACATAGCAACTAATCATATTGCCGCTTTCTCTCAAATCAAACAAAGCCTTCATGCTCTCTCCTTCATTTGTAAAGGTATGTTTAGCAACGATATTGTTTTCAGAGTTGTTACCTGCGCAGCAACAAACCACAATATCATAATCTTCAATGAGTTGACTGAACGCTTCAGAGAATACGTCACTTCCATCGTGAGGACCCATAGAGTTACCAAAAGACATATTGATAACCAAACGTTCATTGTTCTGCTTGCAATATTCTGCAAGGTATTTCACGTAAGAAAGGTCGGCAGAAGAGTTAGGGATAGGTCCCATGGCAAGGTCGGCTCCTGTTGCGACTCCTTGGATTTGGAAGTCATCGCCATCGTATGCCCCTGCTGCTATACCACAAACATGAGTAGCATGGCTACTTCTATTATAATCTGTAGTAAAAGACTTGATGGCACTAGCGTCAGTGATAGGAGCGTTGTTGTCTTTCTTGATGACTTTGAATCGACTGTTGCCATTTGCGTCAAGGAACATGGCATGGTTAGGGTCGAATCCTGAGTCCAAGACGCCTATCATGACTCCCTTGCCGGTATAAGTCTTGTTGTTAGAGGTGATGCTGTTGCTGAAACGGTCGTCGGAAGCGGCACCGGAGAAGCCGAAGCCTTCATGGATGCGGTCAACGCCTGTCATGGCATTGGCTTGGTTGAGCATCAGCTCCATCTTACGTTGTGCAATGGAAATACGCTCTACAGACTCCAGTTCTGCGAGAGCGGCGAGGTCGTTCATCGTGGTATGGACAATGGCGAAGCCAGAACAGAGGTCGCTGGCATCGAAGCCATGGGCTGTGAGTTCGGAGAGGTCGGCACCTTCTTGCAGTTTCACAACGGCGTTGATGTTGTTAGTGGTATTGGCTGCTGATATTCCCAAACTTTTTGCGCATGACGCATTTGCTGATGCCGTAGCTTCCTGTTTCATCTGCTGAAGAGCCACACGGCTCATAGCATCTAGTTTTTGACCGCTCATGTTGGCACACACTGCCAGTGCGAGGCAGGTCATAATCAAATTCTTCATAGTTTTCTGGTATTAATAAATATAAGTAAAAGATGATTGTTGCCGCAAAGTTAACAAAATGGGTGGTAGGCATGGGGGATTATTTGATTTTTAGTGGGTAATAATTGCTGAAACTGCATATTTCATTAATATTGCTACCCCCTTGCCACCTTGGTGTTCGTACACAGCTTTTTCGCACAAAAAAATAGAGGGAGCATCCCGCTCCCTCATCATATTAGCCTTCCGTGCTTTTCAAAGCGGTGATGGCATAGAGCGGAATGCAAGTCAGCTGCTCTTGCTCCTTGTAAGGAAGCATGGAGAGACGTACCGCCTTGAGTTCGGGGTTGGCTTTCAATAGATTGGTCAGCGAGTTGGCCTTTACATTGCCTTCTGCTTTCACCTCGATAGGGAGAATGTTGGCATTGTGCTGGATGACGAAGTCTAACTCCAGACGGGAATCGTCGGTCTTGTGATAGTATATAGGTTCGATGCCAAGACTCTTCATTTCCTGTAGTACATATTCCTCAGTCATACCTCCCTTGTATTCCGTAAATATTTGATTGTTGATGAGCACTTGCTTGGGCTCTGTCTTGACCATGGCTCCCAACAGTCCGATGTCAACGAGGTATAGTTTGAAAACTGAGAAGTCTTCATAGATGTCGAGAGGGAGCACCGGCTTGGTGCAGCGTGACACCTTATGTATAACGCCGGAATCGATGAGCCATTCTATGGCAATTTCGAAGTCCTTGGCTCTGGCACCTTGGCGTAGGGCACCATATATGAACTTCTTGTTGTCTTTGAATAGTTGGGCTGGAATGCTTTTCCAAACCAAGCGGATTCTCTCGATTTGTTCTTGTGGTGCATGCTTGGAAAAGTCTCGCTCATAACCTTTGAGTATTTCAAGTTGGATGCGTCTTACTTCTTTTAGAGACCCCGTTTTGACGTACTCCTTGACGGCTTCGGGCATTCCACCCACATAATAATATTGGCGCAGAAGGTTGACATACTTCTCGTGAAGAAGATTGGTTATCTCAAAGTTGTTGTCAGCAAGCATCTTGTATGATTGCAGTTCTCCTTTCGCCAACAAAAATTCCCCGAAACTCATAGGGTGCATGTCTATCTCGTTGACTTTTCCCACAGGAAAAGAAACTCCATGGTGGAGGGATATGCCAAGGAGAGAGCCTGCTACCGCAATATGATATTGTGGAGCATTCTCGCAGAAGTACTTTAAGGATTCGATGGCTTCTGGTATTTCTTGTACCTCATCTAGGATGATGAGTGTGTCGCCTGGTGTGATGTCTGTGCCAGTAAGTGCTTTGAGTCCCATGAGGATTCTTTCCACGTCGAAATCTTTCTTGAAGATTTGCTCTGCCAGTTCATTCTTCCTGCAAATGACATATGCTTCCTTGGCATATTCTCGTTTGGCAAACTCTCGTAAAGCCCAAGTCTTTCCTACTTGTCGAGCACCATTGATAATTAATGGCTTTCTGCCTTCTCTATTCTTCCACTCTGTAAGTTGTTGTAATATAAGTCTTTCCATACTGCTTGCTACATTTTTCTGCACCTAAATGTGGTATATAACTACATTTATCTGCACGTGATTCGGTTGCAAAGATACATTTTTCCGCACATAAAATATTATTTCTCATACATTTTTCTGCACGAGGTTATACATTTTTAAGTAATATTCACTTAGTAAACGTACCTTATTTAAAGAAAAAAGCGTATTTTTGCACGGAATAAACTAGAAACAAATCAAAGGTGCGCTTTCAAGAAAGTGTATTATTAACTATTTCAAATTAAACAAACAACTATGGAACAAGTATTTAGCTATATCATCAGCCTCGGTGCCAGTGTGATGATGCCTATCATCTTCACCGTCATCGGCTTGTGTATTGGCATGAAATTCGGAAAGGCTCTCAAGTCTGGACTCTTCGTGGGAGTCGGATTTGTAGGACTCGGCGTGGTGACCGCCTTATTGACAACCAACTTCAATGACCCATTGAAGGCAATCTCCGACCTTTATCATTTGCAACTCAATGTCTTCGACATGGGATGGCCTGCTGCCGCTGCCGTGGCTTACAACACTGCTGTCGGTGCGCTCATCATCCCGATATGCTTGGGTGTCAACTTCTTGATGTTGATCACCAAGACCACCCGCACGGTCAACATCGACCTGTGGAACTACTGGCACTTCGCCTTCATCGGTGCGGTGGCTTACTTCGTGATGGGCGAGAGCCTCGTATGGGGTTACTTCGCTGCCATCGTCTGCTACATCATCACCTTGGTATGTGCCGACTTGACCGCAGAGAAGTTCCAGAAGTATTATGACCTCGATGGTATCTCCATCCCACAGCCATTCTGTCAGAGCTTCATGCCTTTCGCCATCGGCTTCAACAAGCTCTTGGATATGATTCCAGGTTTCTCCAAGCTCGACATCGACGCTGAGGGACTGAAGAAGAAGTTTGGTGTGCTCGGCGAGCCATTGGTGCTCGGTGTCATCGTGGGTGCCTTGATCGGTTGGGCTGCCCAGCTCGACATCAAGAAGATTCTCTTCCTCGGTGTCACCATGGGAGCCGTGATGGAATTGATTCCTCGCATCACCTCTTTATTTATAGATGGACTGAAGCCAATCTCAGAGAAGACACAGGAGTTGGTGAAGACCAAGTTTAATGGCAAGAAGGTACACATCGGTATGAGTCCTGCCTTGGTGATTGGTCATCCTACCACCTTGGTATGCTCTGTTATCTTGATACCTGTCATCTTGGCGATTGCCGTGTTCTTGCCAGGCAACCAGTTCTTGCCTTTGGCTTCTTTGGCAGGTATGTTCTATCTCTTCCCAATCATTTTGCCTTTCACCAAGGGTAATGTGGTGAAGACCCTCATCGTAGGTCTCGTGGCACTCATCATCGGTCTTTATTTCGTAACCGATATGGCACCCGACTTCACTATGGCAGCCAACCAGGTGTTTGCAGCCACAGGCGATAATGCCGCTCATATCCCTGACGGATTCTCAGGCGGTGCGCTCGACTTCGCTTCCTCTCTCTTCGGATGGGCTATCTATCGTGGCGTGAAACTCTCATACATCGGCATGGGTATCCTTGCCATCATCACCATCGCCTTGATGGTAATCAACCGCAAGCGCATAATAAGTGAAGAACGAAGAGTGAAGAACGAAGAGTGAAGAATCTAATAGCTAAACTCTTGAGATACTATATATATAATAATGTGTAATTAATAAACAATACAATAATGAAGAAACTAACATTAATATTAGCAGCAATGGTATTAACAGCAAGTCAGGCTTTTGGCCAGTGTGGTAAGTGTGGATACGAAGTAAAGGCAGAAAATGCCTACACTAACTATAACGTTCGTTATGCGAGCAATCCTATGGATGCCAAGCATTATACAACCGACCGTCTCCGCAGTGAGTTCGCTATCGAGAAGGTGTTCGCTCCAGGTGAGGTAAACTGGACCTACACTATGTTCGACCGTTTCCTCATCGGTGGTGCAGAGCCAACAACCGCTCCTTTGAAGCTCACTTCTATCGCTCCGCTTTATACCGATAAGGCAAACGATCAGAAGAATCTGCTCGACAACCGTGAGTTGGGTATCATCAATATCGGTGGCGAGGGAACCGTTACCGTAGATGGCAAGAAATATACACTTGCTTTCCAGGAGGCTCTCTATGTAGGTCGTGGTGCCAAGAGCATCGAGGTAAGCAGCAAGGATGCTGCCAAGCCTGCTAAGTTCTATATGAACAGTGCCTGCGCTCATCAGACCTATCCTACCAAGAAGGTAACCCTGAAGGATGCCAATAACATCAAGGCGGGTAGCCTGAAGGAGAGCAACGACCGAGTGATCCACCAGTTGATCATCGATGGCGTAGCTGGTGTCCGTACCTGCCAACTGCAGATGGGTGTTACCGAGTTGAAAGAGGGTTCTGTATGGAACACCATGCCTGCTCATACTCACCTCCGCCGTATGGAGACTTACCTCTATTATAATGTACCAGAAGGTCAGAAGATTCTCCATGTAATGGGTGAACCACAGGAGACACGTCCTATCTGGTTGAACAATGAGCAGGCTGTCATTTCTCCTGAATGGTCTATCCATTGCGCTGCAGGTACCAGCAACTATACCTTTATCTGGGGTATGGCTGGTGAGAACCTCATCTATAATGATATGCAGGTGGTGAAGATCCCTACATTAGAATAACAAAACAAAACGCTTAAAAACTGAGACAAATGAGTCCTATTTCAACAAGTAAAATGTCCAACTTCCGTTGGGTAATCTGTGCGTTGCTTTTCATTGCCACCACAGTCAATTACATGGACCGTCAGGTTCTGTCATTAACATGGAAAGACTTCATCGCTCCAGAATTCCACTGGACTGATGACGACTACGGTACGATTACCGGTCTTTTCTCTATCTTCTATGCCATCGCCAACCTCTTCGCAGGTAAGTTCGTGGATTGGATGGGTACCAAGAAAGGTTATCTCATCGCCATCTTCGTATGGTCAACCGGTGCTGTGATGCACGCAGGTTGCGGTTGGGTAGCTATGCAGATCGAGGGTTACGATTCTATCGAGGCACTCCGCCTGGTACAGGCTGGCAGCGATGCAGCTGTAGCTATCGCCACCATCAGTGTATGGCTGTTCCTCTCTTGCCGCTTGATTCTTGCTGTGGGTGAGGCTGGTAACTTCCCTGCAGCCATCAAGGTAACAGCAGAGTATTTCCCTAAGAAAGACCGTGCGTTCTCTACTGCCATCTTCAATAGTGGTGCATCTGTAGGTGCCTTGGCAGCACCAGCTACCATTCCTTTGTTGGCTCGCAGCATGGGCTGGGAGTGGGCTTTCATCATCATCGGTGTGCTCGGTTATGTATGGATGGGCCTCTGGATGTGGCTTTATGAGAAACCATCCAAGAGCAAGCATGTAAACAAGGCTGAGCTTACTTACATTGAGCAGGATGAAGAACTGGAGAAGGTTGAGGCTGAGAAGACAGAGGCTACAGAGGCTTCTGAAGAGAAGACCATCGGTTTCCTCAAGTGCTTCAGCTATCGCCAGACCTGGTCATTCATCGTAGGTAAGTTGATGACTGATGGTGTATGGTGGTTCTTCCTTTTCTGGGCTCCAGCTTACTTCTCTGATCAGTATGGTTACTCTTCAGACTCTGGTATGGGTATCGCCCTCATCTTCACTCTTTATGCGATTGTTACGGTTTTGAGTATCGGTGGCGGTTACTTGCCAACCTATTTTGTGGATAAGAAGGGTATGAATCCATATATCGGTAGAATGCGTGCGATGTTGATTTTCGCCTGCTTCCCATTGCTCGGTCTGATTGCTCAGCCTATGGGTGAGTACAGTGCATGGTGGCCAGCTGTCATCATTGGTTTGCTCGGTGCAGGTCATCAGGCTTGGTCTGCCAACCTATATTCTACCATCGGTGATATGTTCCCTAAGTCAACTGTGGCTACCATCACTGGTATCGGTGCCATGGCGGGTGGTATCGGTTCTTTCCTCATCAACAAGGGTTCCGGTATGCTCTTCACCTATGCAGAGGGTCAGGGTTCTGCCTTCACCTTCATGGGTTTCGATGGCAAGCCAGGTGCTTACATGATTGTATTCTGCATCTGCAGCGTGGCTTACCTCGTTGGCTGGTGTATCATGAAGGCTTTGGTGCCTAAGTACAAGCCTATCGTCGTAGAATAATTGATGGTTGACGGTTGGTCGTCAACCGTTAAGATGAAATGAGTACTAGTTCAATTGAAATTTAATGATAGAAGCGCAACAGACTATTTGCCTGTTGCGCTTTTTCTTTGTTTTTATAGGGCATTGGGTATTTTTTGCCCCTAAAATACGCAAGAATAAATAAATTGGTTTAAAATATTTGCACGTATGATTTTTTTTTGTAACTTTGCACAAAACTTAGTATATTACTTAAACTTAAAAAATAATGAAGAAAGCAGTTGTGGTTATAGCTTTACTCAGCCAGGCTCTGGGCTTGACTTATGCCGACGATCAGACTGGGACAAGGGGTATCGGACAGTATCCGGGACGCCCATCTCAGTTTACGGCTCCTCAAATGGTGAAGGATGATACCTATAGGAACATCGCCTTGAACCGTATGGTATATACTTCCTCGAATGCCGATTTCAATCTTACAGGTCATCTGGTAACAGATGGTATCATCACCAGCAAGGCTCCTTCCTTCCTGAGTGTAAGAACGAATGAAGGCGAGTTGTCCAACCGTGACAAGGAGAAGATGATCGATGGCAACACGGTCACCAGTCAGTATATCAAGGGCGAGAAGGCTTTTGCTGAGTTCAATTGGGAAGCCATGAAGGTAAACCTCAGAAACCTGAAGTTTACAGGTGAATTGGCTTACTATCAGGACAAGGCTACTCAGGGGTATGTGATTCGTGTGATGGGTTCACACAATGGTACGAAATGGGAGGTGCTGGGAGAAGAGAAAGGCACCGGACTTCCTGGCGAGGCTACCAAACAGCAGGTAAGTTCCGACCCTAACAAGTTCCAGGATGTGGTGCGACTGCCGCTCCGCAAGCTGAATGTTTCCATTCCTTTGAAGAAACCGGGCAACTACGAGCATGTTCGCATCGAATTTACAATGCCGGGTGCTGCGTGGTGGCGCATCAAACTCATCGATAATACCACTTCATGGCGTCCTTCCATGCACTTCTCCAGTGTATGGAAGTCAGAATTGGCAAAGAATGCCCAGTGGCTCTATGTAGATCTGGGTACTGTGGCTGATTTCGATCAGGTGAATCTCTTCTGGGTCAACAAGGCTCGCCAGGGCAAGATTCAGGTTTCCTGTGATGCCAGAAACTGGAGTGATATTGCTACCCTGGGTCAGCAGAAGCAGAAGGGCTTGACAGAGAAGGTGGCTTGCAAGGGTCATGGCAGATATGTGAGATTGCTGCTTACCCAGCCGGATGCTTCCGGTCGCTATGCCTTGTCAGAGATGCAGGTGATGGGTAAGGGTGGCTTGCGTGCCGAGGCAGCCAACACTTTGGCTTCTAAGAATGGCAAGCAGATGCTCAACCAGTGGCAGCTGCGCCGTGAGGGAAGTGATGCCTGGATTCAGGCTACCGTTCCTGGTACCGTGCTCACCAGCTATATGAATATCGGTGCGGTGCCTGATAACCGCTACGATGATAATATGCGACAGATTTCCGAGTCGTTCTTCAACTCTGATTTCTGGTATCGTACTACCATCAACCATCAGCCATCTGCCAACAGGAACCAGCATACCTATCTTAACTTCGATGGTATCAACTGGAAGGCGGATATCCTCCTGAATGGTGAGAAGATTGGCAGAATCGATGGTGCCTTTATCCGCTCTCGCATCGACGTGACCAAGAAGTTGAAGACGGGTGCCAACAAGCTCGAGGTGCATGTCATCAAGAATGCCCACTTCGGCGTGGTGAAGCAGAAAAATCTCCAGAATACTGACCTCAACGGTGGTGAGTTGGGTGCTGATAACCCAACCTTCCACGCATCTATCGGCTGGGACTGGATTACCAATACCCCAGGTCGTGAAATCGGTATCTGGAATGATGTCTATCTCACCCACGATAAGGGTGTGAGCGTTTCCGATCCGCTGGTAACATCTACTTTGAATCTGCCGGATACATTGGCAACCATGACTCCATCTGTCTTCCTGAAGAATGCAGATGCCGTGGCTAAGACCGTGAAGCTTTCCGGTTTTATCGGCAAAATCCAGTTCGAGCAGGAAGTTAGCCTGCAGCCAAACGAGAAGCGTGAGGTGGCTTTCGCTCCAGCTGATTATCCTCAGCTCAAGAACCAGCGCATGAATCTCTGGTGGCCTAACGGCTATGGTTCACCTTATTTATATGATGCCGGTTTCAAGGTTTCAGACAAGGCTTCAGGCGAGGTAATCTCTGAGGTCAACTATAAGGCGGGTATCCGCCAGATGAGCTATGCCGACCTGGATACCCAGACCAAGATCTATATCAATGGCAAGCGATTGAATCCATTGGGTGGTAACTGGGGATTCTCCGAGACCAACCTCAACTACCGTGGACGTGAATACGATACTGCCGTTCGCTACCATAAGGAGATGAACTACAATATGATTCGCGACTGGGTAGGTCAGATTGGTGATGAGGAACTGTATGAGGCATGCGATAAGTATGGTATCATGATCTGGCAGGACTTCTGGTTGGCTAATCCATGGGACGGACCGGATCCTGATGACGACAAGATGTTCCTGGAGAACTCTGCCGATTACATCTCCCGCATCCGCAGCCATGCTTGTATCGGTATCTATTGCGGTAGAAACGAGGGCTTCCCTCCTGCATCCATCGACAAGGTGCTGAGAGAGCAGGTCAAGGATATCCATCCACAGTTGGGGTATATTCCTAGCTCAGCCGACCTTGGTGTCAGCGGTCATGGTCCTTACCAGATGAAGTCACCATCTTTCTACTTCGCTAACCAGAGCCATAAGCTGCATTCAGAGCGTGGTATGCCGAATGTGCCTACCTTCGAGTCTCTGAGCAGAATGATGGAACCGGAGCATCTGTGGCCACAGAGCGATGCCTGGGGGCAGCATGATTATACATTGAAGGGTGCCCAGGGGGGTGAGTCTTTCAACAACATCATGGAGAAGCGTTATGGCAAGCCTCAGAGTGCAGAGCAGTTTACCAAGTGGGCGCAGTGGCTCAACTATGATGGCTACCGTGCGATGTACGAGTCTTCTCAGCAGGACCGTCTTGGTTTGCTTATCTGGATGAGTCATGCCTGCTGGCCAAGCATGGTTTGGTGTACCTATGATTATTACTTCGAGCCAACTGCGGCATACTTTGGTGTGAAGAAGGCTTGCGAACCATTGCATATCCAGTACAACCCGGTGAAGAAGGTTGCCGAGGTAGTTAACTTCGCCGGTGGTGCCAAGAATGGCTTGCTTGCCAAGGCTCAGGTCTTTGATATGTACGGAAAGTTGATCAAGGAGGAGAGCAAGGAAGTGAATGTGGCGGAAGACCAGACTCTCAATGCCGTTAGCGTAAGCGAGCCGGATGAGGAGGTTTACTACATCAAGTTGACTCTGGAGCAGAACAACCAGGTGGTTTCAGATAACTTCTATGTGATGGGTAAGGAAGAGGACAATCTCCAGGCACTCTCTAAGTTGCCAAAGGCAGAGGTTGCTGTCAGCGGCAAGCGTTTCGTTCAGCAGGGCGAAGAGTGGGTTGGCGAGGTAGAGATCCGCAATACCGGCAATGTACCTGCCCTCTTGGTTCGCCTGAATCTGAAGGGTGGTGATGGTGAGCAGATCCTCCCTGTTATCTACAGCGATAACTATTTCAGTCTGATGCCGAACGAGTGCAAGACTATCAAGGTATCTTATCGTGATGAGGATGGCAGAGGTCAGGCTCCATACGTAGAGATTACAGGTTTCAATAAGTAAAACTGAAAGTAAAATAAAAAAAAGCGCATCAGCGAGATTAACTTGCTGATGCGCTATTTTTTTGCAGTAAGACATTTGTCTTAACTCCTTTAACTCCTTTAACTTCTTTAACTTCCGAACTAAAGGAATCCCTGCTGCTTGAGGGCATCGAGGAATCCGATGCTCATGGCTTCGCAATCCTTCTTGGTATATCGGATATCAGTGAAAACCTGGGCTAATGTTTCTACGTTGTTGATGCGTACAAACTCCTGGTTCTCTTCCAGTGCTTCCTTCTCGGCATAGAAGTCATCAATCTTTTCTGGGGTATAATCCTCGAAATGCTCGTTGTGTATGATGCTTCTCAATGGCAGACGGTCGCTCTGGGCAGGCTGCTCATCCGGCCATCCGATGGTAAGGGTAGCCACTGGCATTACCAGCTTCGGCAACTTCAGGGTGTCGATGATCATCTTCGGCATATACACCGTGGTGCCCAGGAAGCAGGTTCCCAGACCCGCCTCTTCTGCCAGATTGGTAAAGGTCTGCGTGAAGAGCAGGGCATCTGTAGCCGCATTCATAAACGAGAGAATGTTGTCGTATCCCGGGGTTCCCTTGCGGTTTTCTGCCCAGAGGGTGGTGCGGCGGTAGTCGGCGCAGATGGTGAGTACCACAGGAGCGCCTGTCACCATCGGCTGGTTGAAGTGGGCAGGAGCCAAAGCCTTCTTTCCCTCTTCGCTGCGGGTTACCACTACGCTGTAGAGCTGCAGGTTTCCCATGGTAGGAGTGCGCATCGCTTCTTCCAGCAATCTGTTCAAAAGTTCTTCTGTTACCTCTCTGTCTGCATATTTGCGAATCGAGGTTCTTTTCTTGATTGATTCCATATCTTGTTTCTTTTTTATATTTCTCTTATCTTCTGCAAAGATAATGAAAGTTTCCCAAAAAGAACACGGTTCTTTTACATTTTTTGCTTCATAATGAGCTTTTCGTGCGTTTTTTGATGAAATATCTGCTCAAACGTTTCATATTTTAGAAATATTGTTTTAATTTTGCAGCTAATTATTAAACGTTTGATATGGAATATACTGAAAATATGACTTTCGAAGAGGCGAGCCACGCCTTGATGAAAGATTTGAAGACCCGATTGGAAGCCCTACACGAGCATTTTGATGCTCAGGATATTGATTGGGATAAGCTCCACCTGCCATTGGCGAAACTTGTTTCCGAAGAAACGCAGAAATCAATCGGCAGCCCGGAAGTGGTAGAGGTTCGACCTAAGGAATTGGAGTGCGATGTGGTAAGATACCAGAACAATAAGGAGAAATGGGTGGCTTTGGTCGGATTGCTCAATGGTCATCCCTACGAGATTTTCACCGGCTTGCAGGATGAGGATGAAGGAATTATGCTCCCCAAGTCTGTCACCAAGGGCAAGATCATCAAGACGGTTCTCCCGGAAGGACAGAAGCGATATGATTTCCAGTTTGTCAACAAGCGTGGCTACAAGATTACCGTCGAAGGATTGAGCGAGAAGTTCAATCCCGAGTATTGGAACTATGCCAAGCTCATATCCGGCGTTCTGCGCTATCGTATGCCGGTTGCCCACGTCATCAAGCTGGTCAATCAGCTTCAGCTCACCTCCGAAACCCTCAACACCTGGCGGGTGGGCGTGGAAAGAGCCTTGAAGAAGTACCTCTATGAAGAAAATGGAATAGAAAACAAGGAAAACGGAATAGATAATAAGGAGACAGAAGATGAAATTGATGAGCAGTAAGATATACCTCAGGAATGTGCGTTTCCACGCTTTTCATGGCGTATTGCCGCAGGAAGGAATCGTTGGCAACGATTATCTTGTCAACCTGGTGCTGGATTATGACTTCTCTTCTGCCCTGAAGACCGATGATCTTCAGGGAACCCTCAACTATGCCGAGGTCTATCAGAAGGTAAGAGAAGAAATGGCTGTGCCAAGCAAGCTCCTGGAGCATGTGGCAGGCAGAATCGCCCATAGACTCTTTTCCGATTTCCCGGAAATCCAGAAACTCCAACTCTCTATCACCAAGGTAAATCCTCCGATGGGTGCCGATAGCGACGGCGCTGGGGTAGAGGTTGTATTAACAAATGATAAAACTTATAGTTAGAATTAGGTTTTCTGATAATAAAGTAGTAATTTTGCAAAATCATCAGAAAGTATGTGTAAGAAAGTAACACTGATATGGATCTTCTTGTGTGTGTTGGTAATGACTGCGTTCGCTGCCAATAAGCGTTTCACGCTGGTCATCGATCCTGGTCATGGTGGTCATGATGCCGGAGCACTTGGAACCATATCCAAGGAAAAGAATATCAATCTTGCCGTTGCCTTGCGCTTCGGTAAGTATGTGGAGCAGAATCTCCCGGAGGTAAGAGTCATCTATACCCGCAAGACGGATGTCTTCATCCCGCTCAATGAGCGTGCGAATATCGCCAACCGTGCCAACGCCGATCTATTTATCTCCGTGCACACCAATGCCTTGCCGGCAGGAAAGATAGCTCGTGGCTTCGAGACCTATACCCTCGGTATGCACCGTGCCAAGGACAATCTCGATGTGGCGATGCGAGAGAACTCCGTCATCTCGATGGAGAAGGACTATCAGCAGAGGTATCAGGGATTCGATCCCCGCTCTTCTGAGAGCTATATCATCTTCGAGTTCATCCAGGGCAAGAACATGGAGCGCAGCGTAGAGCTGGCCCGAATGATTCAGCGAGGTGTCTGCGATGGTGCCAATCGTCCCGATAAGGGCGTGCATCAGGCGGGATTCCTGGTCTTGAGAGAGACTTCCATGCCGGGATGCCTCATAGAACTGGGGTTCATCACCACTCCTGATGAAGAGCGCCTGCTCAACAACGACAGCAGGGTGGATGATATCGCCCGTGGCATCTACGAGGCTTTCGCAAAATACAAGAATAAGTACGATAAATCGGTTTCCGTTCCTTATCGTGCCAAGGATTCCGAGAAAGTGAATATCCCGAAGATTGTTCCCGATCAGGAACCTGCGACCAAGACTCGTGTCGTAACGAGAGTAGAGCAGCCGAAGCGTGAAGAGGCAAAGCCTGATCAGTCAAAGCGGGAGGTGAAGGAAGTGAAGAAGCTTGAGCCAAAGCGGGAGCCGAAGAAGGCTGAAGTAGCTGATGTACCGGTCTTCAAGCTTCAGATTTTCGTAGGTAGTAGAACCCTTCGTAAGGGTGATGCTCATTTCAAGGGCGAAACCGATTACGACAGCTTCCAGGAAGGTAATCTGGTGAAATACACCCTGGGGGCATCCACCAATTACAACGAGATCTATCGCCTGCGCAAGGAAAAGCTGGATAAGTTTCCGGAGGCTTTCATCATCGCCTTCAAGAACGGACAGAAATATGACGTGAACCAGGCTATCCGGGAGTTCAAGCAGAACCGCAACCGGTAGTTCATCCACTTCCCGGGCAACCGGTAGTGCCCTTTTCGGGCAGCCTGTGATTCGCTCTATATAAAAATAGGTATAATAAAAAGAACAAAAATAGATAAATATGAAACTGACAAAGGAAATTAGGATAGCGTTGGTCGCTATTGTAGGTATCTTGGTGATGTATTTCGGAATCAACTTTCTGAAAGGCATCAACTTGTTCTCTACCAATAACACCTACTATATGACGTTTGATGACATCCAGGGTATGGGTGCTTCTACCCCTATCTATGCCGATGGCTACAAGGTGGGTACCGTGGATCAGCTGGATTTCGACTATTCCGGAAAGGGTCCCATCAAGGTCAAGGTGGATATCAACAAGGATCTGAGAATCCCTGCAGGTAGTACCGCAGAGATTGCTAAGGATATCATGGGCAATCTCCAGGTGAGTCTCCTGCTTGCCAATAATCCTCGTGAGCGTATCGAACCGGGCGGCATCATCCCTGGTACGGTGAATAACGGTATGATGGGCAAGGCTGCCGAAATGATTCCGGTTGTTGAGAAGATGCTGCCTAAGCTGGATTCCATCCTCGCCAGTGTGAATGCACTCCTGGCTGATCCTGCCCTGGCTGCTTCCCTCCACAATGTGGAGACCATCACCAGCAACCTCACCGTTTCCACCCGTGAGCTGAATACCCTGATGGCTGGCTTGAACAAGCAGGTTCCGGGTATGATGAAGAAGGCGAATGGCGTTCTCGACAATACCAACCGACTCACCTCTAATCTGGCGAGCCTCGATGTGCAGGGCACACTCGATCGTGTGAATGCCACCCTCGATGGTGCACAGAAGTTTACCGAGCAGTTGAACAGCGGAAAGGGTAGTCTGGGTCTCCTCATGAACGATACCCGTCTCTATGAGAATCTGAACTCTACCATGTCGCATGCCGATTCTCTCGTCATCGATCTCAAGGCACATCCAAAGCGCTATGTTCACTTCTCAATTTTTGGCAGGAAAGACAAGTAACCCCTCGAAAATGCTGTTTTCATCGCATGAATAGAGGAAAAAACAAAATAAATTTTGTCTAAATAACGAAGGCAATGTTTCACGCCCCGGAATAGCTACAGAACTTGTTGTTTTTTAGCTATTTCGGGGTGTTTCAAAATTGTTTCACTGCCCCTAAAATGCAATTGTGGATAACTTTCTTAGTTGCTTGATTATGAGATAGTTATCTATGTAGTCTTAAAATATTATAAATAGCCCGATTTGCTACTTTGGGCTTTTTTTTGTAATTTTGCAGTCGATTTGCATCAGGTGGTGCAATCTGATGTAGTGTTAAGGTAAAAAATCAATTAAATAAGTAGTAAATAGTGTCAATGTTAGCAAGTCCAAAAGCGCTTTGGGACAATAGTCTTTTGCTTATAAAGGATAATGTGTCAGAGCAGCAATATAATACATGGTTTCGACCAATAGTCTTTGAGTCGTACAAGCCTTCGACCAAGACTTTGTTGGTTCAAGTTCCAAGTCCATTCGTATATGAGTACTTGGAACAGAATTATGTTGGCTTGTTGAGTAAGGTCCTTCATCGCAATTTCGGCGATGGCATCCGTCTCACTTATCGGGTGGTAACGGATAAGGAGCACAGGTTGACCCAGGATGTGGAAGCTGATCCGGCTGATATTGATGAGGCTGAGCGCAAGAGATTGGCACAGCAGACACAGACACAGGCTAACCCGGCAGAACCACAGCAGCCTGAAGACATTGACACCCAACTTGATCCGAAACTCACCTTTAATAATTATATGGAGGGTGACAGCAACAAGCTGCCACGTTCGGTGGGATTGTCTATCGCTGAGCATCCGAATACCACGCAGTTCAACCCGATGTTCATCTATGGTCCTTCTGGTAGCGGAAAGACTCACCTGGTGAATGCCATCGGTCTGAAAACCAAGCAGATGTATCCTAAGAAGCGTGTGCTCTATGTCAGTGCCCGCCTCTTCCAGACACAATATACCGATGCGGTGCTGCATAATGCAAGTAATGATTTCATCAATTTCTACCAGTCTATCGATGTGCTCATTGTGGATGATGTGCAGGATTGGGCAGGCAAGGCGAAGACCTTGAATACCTTCTTCCACATCTTCAATCACCTCTTCCGAAATGGAAAGCGTATCATTCTGGCAAGCGATAGACCTCCGGTTGAACTCAAGGATATGCCAGACCGACTCATCACCCGTTTCTCTTGTGGACTGGTGGCGGAGTTGGAGAAGCCGAATGTGGAACTCTGCGTGGATATCGTGAGCAACAAGGTACGCAAGGATGGACTGAAGATTCCGAAGGATGTGGTTTCCTTTATCGCACAGACCTGCAACGGCAGTGTGCGTGATCTCCAGGGTGCCATCAATGGTTTGCTGGCTTACAGTATCGTATATAACAGCAATATTGATATCCGCCTGGCGGAGCGTGTCATCAAGCGTGCCGTCAAGGTTGAGGAGAGCAACAAGGTGCTCACCCTCGATGAAATCGTGGAGGCGGTCTGCAATCATTATAAGGTAACGGTGGCTGCTGTCAACAGCAAGAGCCGCAAGCGTGAGTACGTGGAGGCGCGTCAGGTGGCGATGTTCATGGCTCAGAAACTCATCAAGATGCCTGCTTCCAGAGTGGGTAAACTCATTGGTAATCGCGATCATAGCACGGTTATACACAGTTGTGCCAAGGTAGAGGAGCGACTGAAGATCGATGCCGAGTTCTTCGATGAACTCTCTAGCATCGAGAATGGATTGAGAGTGAAGAGATAAGCACATCATAAAAGGGCTTTCCTTTAGGAAGAGCCTGATTTGAATCAGATAAGCACGGAACCTTGGTATAGTGGTTCTCGTTTATATAAATGAAACAAAAGGAAGTCGGGCAAGTTTGTATTTGTCTTGGCTTCCTTTTTCCGTTTCTTTCAGCCTATACGCAAATTTTGTGTAAGTTTTCTGCCTTTTTTACATCTTCTATCTTTCTTTTTTGTATATTTGCAGTTGGATTATGTTTTACCCAAATTACTGTAGATATGGTTATGAAGATTTCACGTATTTGCATTTGGGTCCTCATGCTGGGGACTGTCATGGTATTCTCTTCTTGTGCGAATGAGCATCCTAAGGAGCAGCTCGACGGGAATGCCATGTATGGTTCTGCGTCTGAAATCTACAACCATACCGTATCTTCTCTCTATCAGGACATAGACTTTGTAGAGCATAGCGAGGAAGAAGACTCGCTCTATGCAGTGTGGAGTCATCTCTATCAGGTGATAGGAAAGGCGAATCAGTCGCTTGATATCATCGATTACAAGTCGGATTTGCTCTCTGTGAATCAAAAAGACCAGTTTAAGGCTGAGGTGCGTGCCATCAGAGCAATGATGTATTACGAGGCGATGGAGCTTTTTGGCAGGATTCCCGTGATTCTGTCTTCTGGCGAGGCGGCCATCTATGAGGCGGCTTCGGGCATTGCTGTGGCTTCGCTTACCGACGTCAACCTCTGTGCGCAAAGCGAAAGAAGCGAGGTGTTCCGCTTTATCTTCAGTGAGTTGCAGCAGGCGCTACCTTACCTTCCGAATGAGCATAGCGCCAATGGTGGAGTGTATGAGGGAAGAATCACGCAACCGGTAATCAACTTCCTGTTGGCGAAGTTGGCTTTCAATGCTGAAATCTATACGTTTGATGATTGGACCAGAGGATATAAGAAACGTCCTAAGGGTAAGAAAATCCACTTTGTGGTTCAGACGGCCGATGGTGCTTCTCTGCTCAATGGTGGAACGGCTGGTGAGAATCGCAGCAAGGAATTGAATGCCTGGGAAACCTGTATTTTCTATTGTGATAAATTGGCCGCAGAAGGGTATGGCTTGGAGGAGAATGAGATATTCGATAGTTCCACTTATGCAAGGTTGCTTCGTGAGAATGGCGGTTCCCATCTGGTAGAAACGGAGCATCTCAAGCCGCTCTTTCGTTTCTGTTATCCCGATGTATTGTTGATGAAGGAGAAGGCAAAGGTCTGCAAGGGTGATGATTCCAGTATTCTTTTCCCGATTCCTCAGAAATGCATCGACCTGAATCCCAAGCTCGTGCAGAATAAGGGGTATGAAAAGAAATGATAAAGAGCATACTTGAAAAAAGGCGTTTAGAAAAACGCCTTTTTTCAAGTAAACTCCATAGCAAATATCCTAGTCTCCATACGCCCTGAACCAACGGTCACCGGCCGAAGGGAAAGGTAAAGGGCAGAAGCTCCTAGCCCAGGGCAATCGCCCTGGGTATTTATGGATGCAAGCCTGTCGCCCTGTAAGGGCAAAAGCTTTTAAATTATAACTGATAGAACTTCGTGAAAGCCTTCACGCAGTATTCGTGATCGATGACGCTGCCAGTTTCGCGGCAACTGTGCATGGCGAGGATGGCATTACCCATATCTACGCCCTTCAATGGGATGGAAGAGGCGAGGATATTGCCCAAAGTGCTTCCGCCAGCCACATCACTATGGTTTACGAAACGCTGACAAGGCACACCGGCTGCCTCACAGATATTCGCGAAGATGGCTGCAGATACCGCATCACTCGCATACTTCTGTGCCGCATTAAACTTGATAACCGGACCACCACCCAGCATCGGATGATTCGTTGGGTCAAACTTCTCGCTGTAGTTAGGATGCCATGCATGCGCATTGTCCGCAGAAATCATGAAGGCGCGTTCCACAGCCTGATAATACGCCTCCTCTGTTCCGCTCTGTGCAAGAGCGATGCGCTGCAGCATATAAGAGAGGAAAGGACTTCCCGCACCCTGCTTGGTCTGCGAACCCGTCTCCTCATTGTCGAAGATCGCCAGCACCTGAGTAGTATCCTGGGCATCAGCCGCCGTCAGAGCCTCTACGCCCGCCCAGCACATCGACAGGTCATCGAGTCTTCCCGAAGAGATAAACTCATCGTGCACACCGAAGGTGCAGGCAGGAGTGGCATCAGCCAGATAGAGGTCGAAGTCGAGGATATCCTCCTTCTGGATATTCAGTTCACCGGTAATCACGTTCATCAGCAGATTACCCTTCTCCAGTTCATCATTGATGATGCCGAGGATAGGGAGCACATCCTTCTGCTTGCTCAGCTTCACTCCATCGTTCACCTGACGGTTGAAGTGGATAGCGAGATTGCTGATCTGCAGCAGAGGTCGCTGGATATGGAGTAGGAGAGTCTTCGGATGCATCGCATCCTCACCCTTTACGATCACTCTACCCGCCAGAGTGAGTGGACGGTCGAACCAGGTTGACATAATCGGACCGCCATAAACCTCGGTATTCAGTTTCACGATACCGCCCTCGCAAGTCATCTCAGCGTTAGGCTTGATGCGGAAGGTAGGGGAGTCGCAGTGAGCGCAGATCATGTGGAAGCCTGCATCCGCCAGCGCCTTCTTTCCGATTTGGAAAGCATAGATAGAAGAGTCGTTCTTGGTAACGAAGAACTTGTCACCAGCCACAACCTTGCCCAGCGGCTCCTGAGGGTTCAATCGTCTGAACCCATTTTTCTCCAATTCCTTAGAGATATTCTTCACAGCCAGGAAGTTCACTGGCGAAGCGTCTAAAAAGGATAATAATCTTTTGATCATAGTCTATATCTTTATTTTGTTTCAATTATTTCTGCAAAGATAATGCAAAATTTTCATTTAATCTCATATTTCTACTTGTTTTTTCCATAATAGTTAAATATCTACAAGAATCCTCCATGATGTTTGGTGTTATGTTTTGAAAGCATTAATTTTGCACATCATAATTTTGGCAGATATACAGAATCATTTAAAACAAAGATAATGGAAATAATAATAGGAATAGTCATTGGTCTTGCCATCGGCTTCTTCGTGGGCAAACTGATGGAAGCCAAGAAGGCGGGAGAGGAGAAAACGCAGCTTGTTGCGAAGGCGCAGGTGCTGCAGGCTAACATTGAACAGAGCAACCAGCATCATGCTTCCGAGGTTCAATCCTTAAAAGCTCAGATGGAGAACGAGCGGCAGTATGCCGCCAAACTCAGGGCGGAAAGCGACCAGCAGTGGGCGCAGAAACTCGAAACCCTGAAACAGGAGATGCATCGCATGACCATCGAGCAGCAGCGGGTGGCGGCAGAACAGCTCGCTGCCAAGCAGTCAGCCCTCCAGGAAAACAACCGGCTCCAGATGGATGAACTCCTGAAACCTATCAAGGAGCAGTTTGCCGATTTCCAGAAATCGGTAGAAGAAAGCAAGACCCAGAACGAAGTGAACAAGAAGGAACTGCAGAATACCTTCGAGGCTACGATGAAACTCTTCCAGCAGGAGCAGCAGCAGGCTGTATCAATCCTGAAGGAGCAAACCTACAAAATTGGTTCCGATGCCGCCAACCTTACCAAGGCATTGAAGGGAGACAGCAAAATGCAGGGCGACTGGGGCGAGATGGTATTGGAAACCATCCTGGAGAACAGCGGTTTGCGAAAGGATGAGGAGTTCTTTATCCAGGAGAACACCAAGGATGAGAACGGCAAGAACTTCCGTCCCGATGTCATTGTGCGATTCCCGGAAGGCAGGAGCGTGGTGATAGATAGCAAGGTATCTCTCACCGCCTATACCGATGCCTTGGCGGCAGAGACAGATGAGGAGCGAGATCGTTTGATGAAGTCGCATGCCCAGAGTGTGCGCAAGCACATCGATGAGTTAGCGGAGAAAGATTATTCCAAGTTGGTAGAGGATGCCATCGGCTTCGTCTTGATGTTCATCCCTAACGAAACCAGTTATATTGCTGCAATGAAGCAGCAGCCGGATTTGAGTCGTTATGCCTATCAGAAGAAGATCATCATCATATCTCCGAGCAATCTCCTGATGGCGTTGCAGTTAGCGTATAATCTCTGGCAGTACGACCGTCAGAACAAGAATGTGGAGAAGATAGTGAAGACGGCAGCCGATCTTTACGACAAGGTAGTAGGTTTTGAGGACACCTTCACGAGCATAGGTGAACTCCTCTCCCGCCTCTCCGGCACCTATGATAAAGCCCGCAAGCAGCTCTATGATGGAGCGGGCAATGTAATGAGAAGGGTAGAGAGCCTGAAGAATCTGGGAGTAACTCCTAAAAAGCAGATCAAGGCATTAGAGGAGTAATTGATGTCCCATAGATTTTTGCGTAGGAAATAAACCCTCTAATATGCATTCTTATCCCTCCATACCATACACCTTATATTCAGCAGGATAATACGGATGTCGAGCCAGAACGACCAGTTCTCTATATACCAGATATCACGCCGGATACGCTCTTCCATTTGCCAAAGCTCCTTCGTCTCACCACGATAACCCGTAACCTGCGACCAGCCCGTAATGCCAGGCTTAGAGAAATGTCTCACCATATACTTGTCTATCAGGTTGCCGTACACCTCGGTATGGAACAGCATGTGAGGTCTAGGTCCCACGATGCTCATGTCGCCCTTCAGTACATTCCAGAACTGCGGAAACTCATCTATGTTCATTCTTCTCATGAAGTCACCGAATGCAAACTTCCTCGGATCATCTTTCGTCGCCTGCTCCCTGTCTGCATTCCCGTTCACATGCATCGAACGGAACTTCAGGCACATGAAGGTATCACCGTTCAGACCCGTTCTTGCCTGGCGGAAGAAGATAGGACCCGGACTCTGGATCTTGATGATCAGGGCGATGATTGGGATGAAAGGCAGCCCCAGAAGACAGATTGCGCCACTCACGGCAATATCAAAAGTCCGCTTGATCATGCGGTTCGAAATATTGTCGAGCGGAGCGATATGATTCGTATAAACCGTCTGTCCCATGAATTCCTGGGCATCCAGATGCAGCCTGTATTCACCGAACACGCGCGGCAGGAAGTAGAAATGCACCACGTTCTTGTCGCAGAACCGCATGATCTTCACAATCTCGTCCGACTGCTTGCGCGATAGGCAGCAGAAAAGTTCATCCATCGGCTTGGGAGTACCATTGATGGTATCATTGATGGTAGAAGAGAGAAGGCGGTCCAGATCCTTGATCCTGCCCAGCTTCTTTAATCCTTCGGGAGCTCCTACGATATCTTCATCGGCATAATAGCCCATCACGATATAACCCGCCGACGGCACCTCTGTCATCTTGATGAACATTTCCAGTACGGCAGGGTCGCTGCCCACGAATACCACCTTGCGGCAGTTTCTTCCTCTTACACGGTGATGCCTCAGAATCCTGAGTTCCAGGAGTCTCGACAGTACCAGCGCCAGATAGAGCGTGATGAAGAAGATGATGTAGAAGCTGAAAACCTGCTCGCTGTGCTTGAAGAATTTGCCGAATACCAGAAACCAGAAGATGGTGCATAGCGTGAGATAGAAGGTACGTTTCAGCACCTGCGTGAATCTTACCCTTCTTACATGGATGATGGTGTAATACTTGTACTCACCCAGAAACAAGGCTACGTTGGCTATGAAAAAGGTGAGCTTCGTGGCAAGATTGAAGTTCGTGGGAAGATAAAGGGCATCTATGCAGATAAAGGCAAAAATCAGCCCGTTCAGAATGATGAAATCGGTAAGGATCACCAGTCTTCTTATCAGTATGCTGCCATTATAGCTGTTCTTTTCCATATTGTTAGCGTTTAATAGAATATGGCAGCAAAGATAATAATAATAGTTGGACTAACAAAATAAATTCGCATATATTTTTAAAAAAGGATGTAGGTTTTATGCCAGATTGCATGTCCCCAACTATAGGTGGTTGCTGCCGCCAATTGGTTTTATGAGGGGGGCCAAAAAGCCCCCCTACAGAAAACCAATTGTTAAAAAAAAAAATAGACCAAAAAATTTGTTTAAATCAGAGAAAAAACGTAATTTTGCAACTTGATAAGGATTCTCTTTTAAGAACGTTTGTAAATAAGAACGAAATGAGAAAACCTGTTGCTGGAAAATGGTAGATGTGTAACGTCTTGAAACTAAAATAGTTATATAATGTTGTAGGGAGCTAAAATTGTGCCGTTTTCTGAAATTTATGTTAATAAAAATGAATAAATAGATGATTTTGGAAAGGTCTGATGAAGCCCCTCTCTGGTATGCCATGAGTGCCCCATACCGCGAAATGAAGGTAGTGACGCATCTCAAGACCAACCAGGATATCAAGGTGTTCCTTCCTTTGGAACGATGCGAGCGTATGGTGGGGCAGCACATACGCAAGCGAGTCATTTCCTATCGCCCCGTAGTCCGCAATCTCCTTTTTGTGAAGGCAACGCCAGGCAGGATGCGGAATCTCAAGCAGATTTACAATTCCATGCTTCAGTTCAAGATCCGTCCCATGGATGGACATTCTGAAGTCATCACCATCCCCGATAAGGAAATGGAGGATTTCATGGCGCTCTACGAAAACGTGGAGGATGCCAACAAGCACTTCTTCCTTCCCGGGGAAATCGATCTGCACCCTGAAGCAAGGGTGAGGATAGAGGATGGTGTCTTTGCCGGACTCGAAGGATATTACCAGAAGGTGAAGGGATGCAAGAACGAGAAGGGAAAGGCGGAAAAGTGCTTCGTGGTCAAGATAGAAGGTTTCCTCTCCTGTGCAGCCTTCCTTACCGAATGCAATTTCGTAAGCCTCGCCGGGAAGAAGGAGAAGAAGTAAAAGATTAAAAACTGCATTATCTAGATCAATACTGCGTTAAATTAATATTTAATCGTCTGTAAATCAATAACTTATATTAAG